>Ga0224550_1000180_pt1 | contig 14184 bp, 10 predicted proteins | sample 714P31014metaG_FD_179905 | JGI IMG/M metagenome (GOLD analysis project Ga0224550, IMG submission 179905) | Peat soil microbial communities from Stordalen Mire, Sweden - 717 P3 10-14 | ecosystem: Environmental > Terrestrial > Soil > Wetlands > Peat | place: Sweden: Norrbotten County, Stordalen...
GTGCGGTTCTTCCGTATCGGTCCGCCGATAGAAAATCCTCCCTGGTCACGCCGGCTATCTGGTTTGGGACTGGGTTCGGGGTTAAAAAAGTCGCGAGCGTCCATCTGCGGGCGCTGCAGGAAATACCAGCCACTGCCATGGAAGGCGTTGGTCCCGCTCTTCAGCACCATATTTACGACGGTGCCGCCGTTGTTGCCGAACTCCGCCGAGAAGCTGTTGTTCTGAACTTTGAATTCCTGCACGCCCTCTACTAACGGCTCGTAGTAGACGTTGGAATTTCCTCCCTCACCTTGTTCGGGCGCGCTGATCAGTGCGCCGTCCAGCCGTATCTCCGCAGTCGCGTTGCGTTGTCCGTTGGAAACGAAGTTGGTTCCAGTCGGATAGTTGTCCTGCGTCCCCGAACCGGCTGCCTCGGTCACACCTCCGGCCAGAAAGGTCAGACCGAAGAAGTCGCGGTTGAGCAGAGGGAGTTCCTTCACGTATTCGCCGGTGATGTCCGTGCCCAGCGTCGCATTCTCCGTGTCCAACAGCGGCGCGGCCGTCGTGACTTCGACCTTCTCGCTCACACCGGCTGGAGTCAGAGTGAAATTGAGCGAAGCTTCCTGATCGACGGCAAGCACCACCCCGGTCCGTTCCGCCGTCCGAAATCCCGATAGCTGAGCCTTTACTGAATAGGTGGATGGCCGCAGCCCGGTGAAGTAATATGCGCCCTTGTCGTCGGTGTGAGCGGCATTGGAAATGTTCGTTCCTATGTTCGTGATGGTTACGGTCACATTGGGAACAACCGCTCCCGTGGCATCGGAGACCACACCTCGAAGCTGTGCCCGGTAATTACCCTGCGCCACTACGAAAGGCGCAAAGCTTCCGAACAGGTACGCCGCCAGAATGCAAGAGAGAACTCGCCCAGTCGGTTCCATGAGGATCCTCCGTTTCTTCGCTACGTAGCTAGTGTCCGCTCCGCCGAACCGCCAGTTCGTGGGTGGTTCGCAAAAAACGTCAAAATGGAAAACATCAGAGCTAGCAGTTCTTGAACCATCAGAATGTCCAGTTATCCATCCTGCCCGCGAAAGTACTCCCCGGAGCAGGGACTTTAGTCTTTCAAAGGCAAGGCCCCTCTGCCCGTCGTGTTCCACTGCTGGCGCATAAAGCTGAACAATCCACTGCGGTCTCGAAAGGCTTCGGTCCCCCCTTCTTTCGTCACCGAGTACGCAGCCGCAATGTTGGCGAAAGCCAGGCAGTCTTCCAGTTTGGCCCGGCGCAAGTACAGGTAAATGAAACCTGCATTGAAGGTATCGCCAGCGCCGACGTCGTCCACTAAGTTCACGTCCGGCGGGGCCAGGCTCCACTGTTCATCGCCCATGCGGCAAATGGCAGATCCCGAGCCGCGTTTGACGACGACTATCTTGGAGAGCCCGGCTAACAGATCCATCGCTTGCGAAAGATCCGTCGTCCGCGCGATTTTTTTCGCCTCACGCTCGTTGGGAAAGAACACATCCACATATTTCAGGACTTCGTGCAGGTCCTGTCCCCATCGATCTTCCGGATCATCGTTGGTGTCAAGGGACGTTGTGAGACCCGCCTCCTTCGCCTGCCGGAACAAATCTGGAATTCGCGGCCGCAAAGCACGGTTCAGAAAGAAGGAGGAAAGATGCAGATGACGCGCCCCGCGCACGTAGTCCATGTCGATGTCTGAATACTGCATTTCAAACATGGTGCCCGGATACGTCAACATATATCGATCCTGGTCGTGAGGGAGCACGACAGTGAGCCCTGTGGAGGTCTTGCTGGTTCCTTGCCGTACCTGGCTGATGTCAACACCCACGGTGGAAAGCCGCTCCACCGCCATTTTTCCCAGGGGGTCGCCGCCGATCTTCGATATGAAACCAACTTGCGTACCCAGCACGCGGAGGTTATGGGCAAAGATCGCCGAGGAACTTCCCAACGTGAACGCCAGACCGCTGGCCAACAGTTCTCTGCCGGCCGGCAGGTCTTTGGGCAACCCGTATAGAATCAGATCCAGGTTGAGCTCCCCGACGACGCATACCTCGATCACTGAGTACTCCTTTCGCGTTCCAGAGTGCGAGAGCGCATTCGATCAGTGGTGAATGTTGACATGCTGTACTACTCGGCTGATGGCGCCATTTGGACTTGGATGATCGGGTCGCAAGTTCCACCTCAGCGAAAAGAACAGACCCAGCAGCTGCCCGAACATCACGTCCACCGCCGGGCGGTAGTCATCGCCTATAGCGCTTGCACTGTCCGTCAAGTATTGCTCGGCGAAAGAGTCTTTGCCTGAGATCTCGCCCCCCATAACAACAATCCTGGACCGGACCAGCCGCTTTTTTCCGATCTCCTCGAGCAAATCCCGCTCGTACTGCTGGGTTCGCCGATTGCCCGAAAGAAAACAAACGAACAGCGTGCCTTGATCCAGCGCCGCCACGGGACCATGCCGCAGTCCTAAAACCGACTCGGACATAGTCAAGGTTTTCCCTGCAGTCAGCTCCAGCAGCTTGAGAGCAGATTCCCTCGCCACCGCCCTCAGAGGTCCCGAACCGACAAAGCAAGCCTTGGTGTACGCTTCTTTTGCTAACGCCGCCGCGCAATCCGCAGCGTGGGGCAGAAAATTCTTACCTGCCCGGACCAGTTGCAACAGCACTTCCTCGTATGGAACCAGATTCTCAGCGTGCGCCAGACACTGACCGAAGATCACCATGTTAGAGAAGGAGCTGGTCATGGCCAATCCGCGATCATTCACGTCTTCATCTAAGCAAATACCGAACATTCGCGGGCCGTCCGCGACGCGGATCATTTGACCGTTCGCATTGCACGAGATCACGAGGTGATGAATGTCTGGGTTCTTGCGAGCAGCCTCCAATACCGCAACTCCTTCGGGAGTGTCCCCCGAGCGCGAAAAGTAAATCCAGAGGTATCTCCTCTCGGGAATTATCAAGTCGTCCATGTGCGTCAGCAGATCCGTGCTCGCAACGGCAAGCACTTCGCAGTGCCAGCGCTTGCGAAGCAGATAGGTAAGAGAGTGCCCAACATAGTCAGAGGTCCCGGCGCCGATGAGGAAAACAATTGGCCTGGAACCTGGAGCATCGAGACCAGCGAGCGACAGGAATTCCACTATCTGGGTCCGTTTGCTCTGGAAGAGATCGAACGTGGAGAGCCAGGAATCGGGCTGCTGGGCGATTTCCGCAGGCGTATCAGTCAGCCCGCGAGTGGCTTTCTCGCCTTCCGGCAGAGTCAACAGTTCGGCAAGAGCATTCACCTGCACATCCCTCCTCGATTCGATACACCCGGTACTGCATTGCTTGGGCCCTGCATCGCCGTCACGGCTCATACCAAAACACTCCGCCTTTTTCAATCGCTGGAAGCTTGTAACTGACACTCGTGCCACTAACAGTTCCAGTCAGGGGCTGCACATCTCCAAGAAACGGAAGAAAGAATCCACGCGTATTGGTTTCACCGGAGACTGTGACTTGAACGCCGGTCTGCGGCGTCTGAATCGGATTCACTCCCCCTTGTAACCCAGCGAAGTTCGCAAAAAATACGTGAGGCTTTCCGTCTACCTGGGCGATCGATGTGGCAATCATAGGGGAAGCAGTCACACGAAGCATCGCTTCGGATTTCAGGTTCTGCAGAAATTCGTGCTCTTGATCCGGAGTCGATTCAGCTACGCTCTTTTGCAGCGCCGCGTAGTAATCTCGTCCTGGGCACTCAGGGAACCGGACTACGTTTGCGGCAGCGCCAAGCTGAGTGGCGTCTTCCCCTGTAATCACCAGCGTCTTGTTGCCATTCACGTACTTACGAAGCCACGCTCTTTCGTTTTCGCTTATTACTCGCACATTTGGGAGAATCAACGTGCGTCCCTGGAACTCGGAAAGGGTGCGCGGGGTGACGACCTGAAACTCCAGGTGCTTTTGCATGAGAAGGATGAGAATTCCGCGGTAGGAAGAGATGAATTCGTCCGCGAAATAATTTCGTGTCTTAGGAGAAAAATAAACGCCTATGGGAGAGATCGACGTCCGCGGCCGATAGAAGGTGTCTTCATGGGCCTTGATCCAGGAGAATATTTTCCTCCGCGTCGCGGAGTCGTTCGACCCCGCCATTGAATGTCCGGGCGCATCCCAGAAATTTGAGCCCGCCATGATTTCTGAAACTGCCAGATTCATCATCGCTTCCCGCCGATCAACTTTCTGATCGCCATCCCACGAGTAATTCAATATCCAGGTCGCCCTGCCTCGCGCGAAGGCGCGAAACGAGTGCATTCCCACCTGGTAATTGAACCAATCCAGCGCGGTTCTCGACGATGCCATGTGGTCGCCATTGCCGAACTCGTATTCATGGGCAACGGCATCCACAACTGAGTACAAACTGTAGACATCAGCTCCAACCCGAACGGCCTCTTCCTCAATGCCCGGGTAAATCTCAGGAATCGTCTTGATTGCGGGATTTATGGCCTTTGCGTTCTGGTCGATTTCTTGCATGAAATCGGTGATCGTCTGAATTCTGAAATCGATCCACTTTCGAAAACTGCCATCCGAGAAGTCTCCCAGCTTGAGGTCTTTCTTCGCATCCAGGCCGGTTTCTTTTTGAAAAGCTGCCACGGTGTAGTCATCGAAGCTGGCCCAGGTGTCTTCCCATCCGTCAAAGTGCGTCATCCAATAAGGAATATCCACGTAAATTCCATCGATCCCCGTGCCCGCAATCTGCCTCACCCGCTCCATGTACGTCTTGCGCCAGGCCGGCGCGTAAGGACTGACCCACACATCCTCGTCGCCTTTCTTGATCCAGAAAGCGGAGCCGCCTCCAAAAACCGCCGGTTCGCCCGTAATTTTCCTCTGAAGCCAATCAGGATGTTCCTTAGCCAGCGTGTGCGGAGTCTTGTCGGCGTTGGCCGTGATGCACTCAGTCCCGGCGATGTATACAAATGCCCGGTTTCCCGCCGCGTGCGCCTTCCCGGCAACTTCGCGGATGGCCTCCAACTTTTCTTCAGGATCGACAAAGCTTTCATAACGCCCAGGAATGTCGTTGTCGACTTCGATGCCGAATACGCCGTCTTCCTGCGCACTTCGAACAATCCGCTCTGCATTGTCGCTCCGCAGTCCATATGCCCCAATGCGCACGTAATGGGTCCAATTCTGTTCCGCCGAATCGGGGCCGCCCTGCAGAGGCGGAACCAGCAACAGCAGGGCAATCATCGCGGAAGCGTGCTTTCGTATCATTTCGTTTAATAACTTTTACTTTCGCCACAACTGAGCTGTCAAGTGTAAAATTTCGCTGGCATGGACAAACGGAGCCGATCACGGTAAAAGAGAAATGCAAAGACATACGACGATGCACATCCATCTGAAAGCTAGTCTTGCCGAGTAATCTGTGCTGAACGAAGAGCGACGCCGGAAAATCCTGGAAATCCTGAACCGCGAGGGCCGCGTCTTGGTCGTGGACCTGGCCAAGGAGTTCCGCACATCTCAGGTCACCATCCGGAAGGACTTGGATGTTCTTCAGGCTCACGGCCGCATTTACCGTAGCCACGGCGGCGCTCTGCCAGCCCGAGAGAGCGCGCTGGAAGACCCGACTCTACGCGAAAAAGAGAAGCTGCATCGTAATGAGAAATTGCAGATTGCGACCGCGGCAGCCCGCATGGTGCGAGAAGGCCAGGTGGTGGTCCTTGATTCCGGGACTACAACAACCGCGATTGCGAGGGTGTTGCGCAAATTTCAGAACCTCACAATCATTACCAACGCGGTAAATATTGCCGCCGAACTTTCCGGTTCCTCTCTTGAGGTCATTCTGACCGGCGGAACCTTAAGGAAGAATTCATTCTCGCTGGTCGGACCGATTGCGGAAGAAACACTGCGCCGCCTGAACGCAGACATTCTTTTTCTCGGGGTGGATGGTTTCGACGTGCAACATGGATTGACTACGCCGAATCTGCTGGAGGCCAAAGTCAATCGGGCAATGATGGACGTGGCCAGGGTTGTAGTGGCGGTGTGCGACTCCAGCAAGTTCGGCCGCCGCACCTTGTCTTCGATAGCGCCACCCTCGGGTGTGCACCATCTGATCACCGACCGGGGCGTTCCCAAGGCAGACCTGGCCGCGCTGAAAAAAGCTGGGATTCAGATAACCCTTGTCTAGTAATCCTTGTCTAATTTCACCCGTGCAATCTACTTTGTGCTTGCAAGCGCTGCCGGGCGAAATTGCCGGAACATCCTCTCCGCATTCTTGTGGTAGATCTTTTCCAGAACTGAATCGGGAAGTTCCATGCCATAAATTTTCCAACGGCCTTGCCCTGGGTAGCCCCAGTAGTCAAAGGATTCGTCTCCGGTTTCCAGCCACCGAAAGTGGTTGCGGTACATGGCTTCGTCCATGCCGTTATCGGTGCCAAACATGATCCGGTCCTGATACTTGATAAAGAACTCGCGGGCGCGACGCGGCTGACGGCCCAGCTCGGCTTCGCGAGCCCCGAACTCGACCATAACATTTGGAAGTGAGTCCAGCAGATGAGAAACATAGTCGAGATTCTCCGGCCAGTTCGCCATGTGCAGCGCAACAAACGTTGTGTGCGGATGCTTTGCAAACATCCGGTCGCGCGCTGCGAGAATCGATTCCTTGGTCGGAAACTGTGGCCCGTAGAAGCTCCAGTCCGGGTGTTCCGTCAGTTCTTCATACCGCTCATTGGTGTTGTCCACTGGATGAAAGAACGATTCGGGATCGGTGGTGTGAATGGAGACAGGAATGCCCAGTCGTCCGCACTCCTCCCAGATGGGATCGAGGCGCGGGTCGTCGACCGCGATCAGCTTCCCGGACTTGTCGCGCACGCCTAGACCCAGATCCTTTAACTGCTTCAGGCCGCGCGCGCCGCGCGCCACGGCATCATCGAGCTGCGCCACCATCTCCTGACTGAAGTTTGGGTCGTCAATTTTGCTCCAGTCGATCTGGCTGAAGACCATAAAGCGTCCCGGATACGGCTTGACCATCTCGTCAATCACCGATTGCAATTCGTCGCCCCACATGCCGGTCAGGATTACCACCGTCCTGACGTTGGTCTTGTCCATGATCTCCACCACGCGCTCGGGCGGCATGTGATCGTCGATTCGCATAGCGTCGTTCACGTGATTGTGAACATCGATCACGTAGTACTTGGCTCTGTCCACGTTGTGCGCTGATGCGTGCAGCATCGAAACCGGGTGGAAGTCCTTCAACAGGAGTGTTTTCTTTTCGTCGGCATCGGAGGCGGATTTGTAGCTGATCTGCCCCGGTGACTGGTCCCTCTGTGGCGGCGCGTTCTGTGCGGCGGGCCACGTCAAGATGGCCAGAAATGCGCAACCTGACCAACTCGGTCTGATGAACATTGCGCCTGATCTCCTTAAATCTTCTGCAATTTTTCCCGACAACCTCAAGAAAGCGAAAGTAATCTTTCGCAATATACTTAGGGTTCTATCTTTCGGCAAGCGGTTGTTTGACGAGGACTCAACAACGCACGCATGCAAGCTCTACGAATCGAACGACCGTTAAGCTTGAATGAAAAGACAGCAAGCCGCCAGCATTTGCTCCAATCCATCTGGACGAGTGGTCGGCCCGGAAGCCATCCGTAAACGGGCTTGCTCAGCGAAGACAAATCAACCCACTTCGCGAATCATCGGTTTGTTATCGCATTGCGCTCGCCCGATAGAGTCTTTGAAACCGGACCGCCTCCCGCGTTTATCTTTCCAATTCCGCGGTCCAGTCTGAAACCAGCACCAGTGGCTCGGACTCGCTGGTCAGAGGAAAAGCGACCAGAATGCGCCGACCGTCTGGGCTGACGTCATACGGAGCGAAATAAGGAGCGACGTAACGCACTCCAAACAGAGTCTGTGAGCGGCCCGCGGCAAAATTCTCTTTGCCCGGAATGGTTTCCACCGCGTGCAACTGCCCGTCAAATCCGATATAAAAAATCTCTTTCCCGTCTCCACGCCACACCGGGAAAGTTCCGCCCTCAGTCGACACCTGCCAGCGCCCGCGTCCGCCGGGAAAGCTCGTGACATAGGTTTCTTCCCGCCCCGAATCCCGCAGGCTGTACGCCAGCCAACGTCCATCGGGAGACAGGCGCGAGTAGGTCACCGTTCCTTCCGCCGACTCCGGCTTGACCACCACAAAGGGCTTGCGGTCGCCCGTCAGCGGCATCGCCCACACCGATGTTCCGTCCGGTCCGTTCTGCTTCTGGTAGACCAGATACTGCCCATCTGCGGATATCTGGGGCCACATTAGGGTCATGGGACTGCCAGGGTCATCCCCCAAGAGCAGCTCGTCCTGGCCGCCGCCACTCGCCAGCCGGGCATGCAGGGTCGAACCCGACTGGATTCTCGATCCATTCTGCACCATGAACACGACCTTCTGTCCGTCCGGCGACCACGCGGGTTCGAGGTGAGTCACCGGATCGAAAGTCAGCCGCGTTTTTGTTCCCCGCTCCAAATCGAAAACCCAAATATCAATCAGCGGATCTCCGATCGCCACCACCAGTCGCTTGCCATCAGGAGACAGCCTCATCCCCTTATAGGCCGTATGTTCGCCGACAGTGCCCAGCGACTTCCCGCTACGATCCGTCCAGATCAGACCATAGTCGGCCGCGATGCCGGAAGATCCCGGTTCGTAGACGAACAGGCCATCGTCGGTCGCCGTGAACGTCGTATGCCAGGTTCCGCTGTCATATTGCACATCGTCGGCCACAATCTGCTGCTCGCCCGATAGCGTGCCGCTTGCCGGATCGAACTTCTGTGCCATCACCGCATGCTGTTGATGAAACAGCAAATATCCCGCCGCATACTGAGCCTGCGAATCGTTGGCCAGCACAAGCTTGCTGCGGTCGTCATCGAGAGACGCGAGGTAGATGCCGTTTTGCTCCGAACTTACACCGGCATGGTTGGTCGCCAGAAACATGAAGTGCCGGCCATCCGGAAGGAACATCGGCCAGCGATGCGTCGAGTGCCTGGTGGGGTCGATCTTCGTGGCCTGCGCTGGGACGTTAGCGCCTGTAGCATTTACTCTCATCAGTGAGCCGCGATAGTCCGGGGCGTAAACGATCACGTTGTCCTTGCCCCAGGCGCCTCCGCGAGCATTCGCCGCATCCGCCAGCGCGATCACCGGGCCGCCGCCTGCCGGAATCTTGCTGAGTTTGCCCGCACTGAAGAAGCCTATAAACCGGCTATCCGGCGACCAGAATGGGCAGTACCCTCCCTCCGTCCCCGCAAGCTTCTGGACGACCCCCTCAAGGTTCCGGACCCAGAGCACGTTTTGCTCTTTCGCGGAATGCGCGGCGAAGACCAGTCGCGTACCGTCGGGAGACAGCGCCGGCGGACCTGAGAAATCGCCTATCAGATCGTACGTGGCGTTCGCCGGAGGCAGCAGAGATGCGCGCAGCACGTGTCTCTGCGGCCGCGACAGCAAAGCCCACAGGCACGCCGCCAGAAGCACCATCACCGCCGCACCCCACACCGCCCGCTCCCGCCATCTTCGCGATGGGGGGCGCAGCGCCGGCGCTCCTGTCTGCGATCCCGAACCGGCGATCCAGCGCAACTCGCGAACAATGTCAGCGGCGCTCTGCCACCTGGAATCGGGATCCTTCGCCAGGCACCCCTGCACCACGTGCTGCAGACCCGAAGGCGTCATGGGCTGAATGGTCGTGATCGGCTCCGGTTCTTTTTCCAAGATCGCGGCCGCGACCGACACCATGGTCTTGCCTTCAAACGCCCGCTTCCCCGTCGCCATCTCATAGAGCACCGCGCCCAGACTGAAAATGTCGCTGCGCGCGTCCGTTTCTTTGCCTTCCACCTGCTCCGGCGACATGTACTGGAACGTCCCGACAATCGTTCCCTGCGCCGTCAGCGGAGTTGCATTGTGGCTGGTCAGGGTCGCCGTCAACTCTGACGTTTGCGGATTTCGCGGGGTCATCCCCTTCGCCAGCCCGAAGTCCATCAGCTTGGCGCCCGCCTTGGTCAGCATCACGTTGCCCGGCTTCAGGTCGCGATGCGCCACGCCACAGCGGTGCGCTGCCTGCAACCCCTCCGCGATCTCGGCGCCGCAACGCAACACCTGCTCCAGAGGCAGCGGCCCGCGCCGCAGCCGCTCGGCCAGGGATTCCCCCTCCAGAAGCTCCATCACCAAATAGCTGACGCCATCCTGCGAACCGACATCGTAGAGATGGCAAATGTGCGGATGATTCAGGGACGAGACCGCCCGCGCTTCGCGATCGAAACGCTCGCGCGCCTCCGCCTGGTCCGAGAGACGGGACGGCAGTACCTTGATGGCGACACTGCGGTCCAGCCGCGTATCGCGGGCGCGATACACCTCACCCATGCCGCCCGCGCCCAGCGGAGATTGGATCTCATACGGCCCGAGTTTCGTGCCAGAGGTTAGCGCCATGCGTGCGCGCAATTATAGCCTGCGCAGCACGTTGCAGAGGATTCCAACGATTCCGGGTGAACGGCCGGCCACCCGGGAGCTATCCATAAACGGGCTTCGCAGAACTCTGGGATGGGTTGGCACTCTACGGCACCCCGCTTCCCCAAGCCGACTTCGGGCCCAGAATAATTTCCGGTTAGCCCGTGACTCGGGAAGTATTCAGAAGTGCTACCGCGTAGGGCCGTCATCGGTCAGATGGAATGCTCTGAAGCTCGATGGAGAAAACAAGAGTATTCCGCTTCCCTTCGCGTACCGTTAAATCATGATCTTGAAAACGATTCGTTTGGTTACGGAGCCGTTGTTTGTTTTGTGGCCTTGTACTATTGCTGGTAACGCAAACGATGAGTATTAAAGGGCAAACGACGCCCCTCCTATGTTCTGATTACGTTGGCACCTACGCCGACGCCCCCGGACGCACGGTTGGAATCGTAGCTGGCGACGAGATCAGGCGGGCCCTCGCAGGTGCATCGCCGGACCAGTCATACGGTACGAGGCGTTCCGTTACAGCCACGGACCGCGCTGCTATTCAGAGCTATCGTTCCGGCCGCAAACCGCCGATCTTCTCGACGACAATCGCCAACCCTGCCGAGCGCCAGGCGGATTGGGATGTGATGGTGGATGACAACAAGAAGGGGGATTTCCTGTCCTGCCGGCCATGGCCAACGATCGGGACCTGGTCTTGCCGTCTTTCGAGCGCACCATCCGGCCGATAAAACCACCCGGGAATCAGGGTTCCGTCGGCGTCGAACTCGACTGTCGTGACGATCGAATCTTGCCAAATTCGGCACTACTTCATCGGCGAAAAATCCGTCGGATGCATGTACGTCGAGTCCTCTTTCTCCACCAGCTTGTTCGCCTGTTCGGATTTGATCACCTCTTGAAACTCCGGGTCCGCCACAAACGCGGCCCAGTTCTTGTTCGCTTCCTCCCGGCTGGAATATGCCAGGATATCGACGAACGTATTGTCCCAAGCGGGAGCACGCTCGGGTATCCAGTAACCCACAACTTTCAGACCGTGTTTGGCGAGTAGCTTGGAAGTCGTGTCGCGAAACCGCGACTCCAGCGCCGGCAGTTTGCCCGGCACCGCATGATAAACGCGCAGCTCGAAGACGCGATTGCTATCGGCCCTCACCTGGTTTATGTGCGCCAGGCGGGCAGTAATGAGCGATCCAGCGGCAAAGGAAACCAAGGCGATAGCGCAAACAGTCCATCCTTTAGATTTCCAGCCTTTGAATTTGCAGCAGTTGAGTGTCAATGGAAGTCTCCTTAGTTTATCACCGCAAAGTATTGAGTCGATGCCCGACGAGTTCATGCCTTCCGAAGGACAATCATCGGGTTCACGCCGGTTGTGCTTCCCAAGGATCGAAGGTTCCAACATTCCAAACGTGTCCCTCGGGATCGCTGCAGGAGAATGCTTTACCGCCATAGTCTTTCTCTTCAAGATCGATCACCATCTTGGCGCCGGCAATCTTGGCACTGGCATAGATCGCATCTATGTCGGATACGACAAGATAGGGAGTTTGTGTCTCTGCTCCACCGATCTCATCCGGTTGCTTCAGCAGCTTCGACAGCGGCGTCCCACTAATAACCGAGCCGACCATGATCATGCCGTTGCCAAAAGTCAGCTGGGAATGCATCACTACGCCGTCAGGACCAGCATAGACCGCCTGCTTCTCAAACCCGAACGCCCGGCACAGCCATTCGATCATGCCCATGGCGTTTCGATAGCGGAGCCCTGGGATTACGGTTGATTTGCAGTTCTTCGCTAAGGTGGTCATGTCCGTCATTCTGTCACCGAAGGCGCCGTTATGCTTGGAAAATTCGGAACTAAGGAATGGGTACGTGATTTTGCCAGGGTCCGCGGCGTGCGGAATAAGTGGTGGGGTTGATACCGGAAAACGCACGGAAATCATTGGCAAAATGCGATTGGTCGTAGTATCCACAGCGGAGTGCCAACTCCGCCCAAGGCACGTCCACCCCATGGTGCAGAGCTCGCACGGCAGTCTGAAAGCGGCGTATGCGGCACCACATTTTGGGGCTCATACCGACCTGTTCTCGAAACACCTGTGAGAGTCGCCGCTCGCTTACTCCTACGGATCGGGCGCATTCGGCAACGTAGAAACCTTCTTTCTGGAAGAGTTGCAACGCCTGATCGACCAGTTCAGAACGCCGTGTGCCCGGATGAAGATGCAGACGTCCGGTCAGGAAAACTTCCAGGGTCTTCAACTTCTCGACCGGTGTCGGAACCTCGCACAGCCTGTCCGTGAGAGACGTGCCAGCCCAGACCTCTTCCAAACCGATCGAGCGCTCAAAAAACAGGTCGGCGCGCTCGCCGAACAGCCCGGCAAAACCTCCAGGCTGGATCAAAATCCCGACAAGCTCTTCCATGTCCGCCGTATCCACTACCCCATATCCTGCTCGCGTACCTACGACGATGGCTCGTGGAAGGCGCCTGTTTGCCTTTCCATCCTCTCCGCAGTCGGTGAGATAGCTGCGGGACAAATTGAGGATGATCTGCATGCAGCCATTGGGCAAAACGCGTTCGCGGCGATGGACAAACCGGGGCGCTCGGCAGTACCACAGGGATCGAATCCATGAACCAAGGTGGGGAGTTGGAGGTTCTTCCAGATAGAACATCGGTTCGCTCGTTGTGAGGGCAGACAAAACCTGGTAACACGCTCATGGTACCACTCGTGTCGCTCTGATGAGGAGTTGGAATCTCGGATTGGGTGCCGCTTGCTCTTCTAGACCGTCTTCTGGGAAGTTGCCAAGGCACATCACGCAGGGGCGCAGAGGAGGATCCGACCGATTCCGGTCGAGTAGTCGGCAAGCCGCAAGTAATGGCCCGCACCATCTCCTGGAAATTACTTCCGCATTGCCCGTTTCTCGGGACTTGGGTAACGTTTCCAAACAAAGACGCTACATAGACCGCTCGTACCATTGATGTTCGTGTGCCTCGCGCCCACCATTGAGACATAGGACTGAGGTGACTGTAATCAACGGAAGAGAATAGCTAAGACCATGTCGGCAGCCGGTCTCTGAGACCAGTCGAAGGGCGGCCTGGCGATCATCGGGCAACCAAGGCGCTGTGGTCGAGCCGCTTCGACTCTCGAAATCATTAGCAATCTGACTGCCTGCTAACCCGGCAGTCCGGGGTACACGAGAATCTCTCACTAAGACGCTCTACGAAGCAGGGATTCGAGCGAATTTTCTTGCATGGGTGCTCACGCTTTCCATTCGAATGGAACCCCCGCCCACAAGGCAAAATACACTGCGTTCTTGAATGGATTCATTACGCTTGGGGAATCGCCCATGCGAACACTACGCCGCCGCTGCTGGTCACCAGGTATTGGCGGCCGTCGAGCTCATAGGTGATCGGAGAACTCACGATATGCGAGCCTGAGCCCGCGTGCCAAAGCGTTTTGCCGTCGCTCGAATCCAGCGCCAGGAAGTTGCCCTGCGCGTCGCCGGTGAAGGTGATCCCCGAGTCCGTCGTCAACACGCCCGCGCCCGATCCTTCGGGACCAACTTCATGGCTCCAACGGATCTTGCCGGTTTGGTAATCGATCGCCTCAATCACACCCTTGCCCCAAACGCCGTAATCCGCACCCGCCCAACCGTAGACGCCGTCGGCCGGCTTGGCAAAGTAGATGCCGTAGCTGGGATGGGCGTCTACGATGAACAATCCGTTCCTGGTGTCGAAGCTGGGGGAACGGTAGTTGGTCATACCGCCCTCGTCGG
>Ga0224550_1000181_pt1 | contig 14170 bp, 18 predicted proteins | sample 714P31014metaG_FD_179905 | JGI IMG/M metagenome (GOLD analysis project Ga0224550, IMG submission 179905) | Peat soil microbial communities from Stordalen Mire, Sweden - 717 P3 10-14 | ecosystem: Environmental > Terrestrial > Soil > Wetlands > Peat | place: Sweden: Norrbotten County, Stordalen...
GAACGAGAACGAGAACTGATCGTCCGTATCGAGGGCCTTGGACCTGAACTTCTTGTCGGTGCTGACCACCGTGTGTGGCACGTCGTCACGATTGACCCACGTAATCGTCGTGCCCGCCGCCACGGTGAGTTCTTTCGGTGTGAAGCTGAAATTATCGATCGCGATGCTCGGGGCAGTTTTTTCCTCCGCCGCTCGAGCGATTGAGACTCCGTGAACGACAACCAGTTCAGGCGTTGACATGATCGAGCACGTGCTTCAAACGGTCCATCGCGAGCGAACGGGGTATTGTTTTACGGCGCCGCCGCGTGGTGCTTCCAAGTCTCTTCTGCAGCAGTTCACGTAGCTTCATTCGGGCCTTGTACAATTGCGATTTCGAATTCCCAACCGAGCATCCGAACATTTCGGCGATCTCGTCGTGCTTGAATCCTTGAATGTCGTGGAGAATGAACATTGCCCTGTATCCGGGTGCCAACTCGTTCATGGCAGCTTGAAGAGTGATCCGGTCAATAACGCCATTTAGCCGAAGGTCGGGGACGCCAAACTCCTTGGGTTGAATACCCGACTTCTCGTCCGGGTTGGTGATCGAGTCCAGGGATATTGTCGCTATCGGCTTTCTGCGAAAACGCATCAGGACGATATTGACTGTCATCCGATGCAGCCACGTGGAAAAGGCCGATTCGCCACGAAACGTCTCAATCTTTCGGAATAAGTGCAGAAAGACGTCTTGAGTCAGATCCTCAGCTTCCGTTGAGTCTCCCGCCATACGAAGGCACAGGGTGTAGACCCTGCGGCTATGCAAGCGATAGATTCGTTCAAATGCGACGGCATCGCCCCGTTGAGCGAGTCGCGCGACATCCGCATCAGTCAACTCTCGTAGTTCGGCTTGTCTCGGTGCGCTCAATGTGTCGTCCCTCAGATCTTTGCCCTTTTTATCCGGGCGGGTGCCTTTCAAGTGCAAATGGCCCAACAGATTCAACCCGCGCTCCGAAGCCGCTTGCGCCAACTAGGCCGGCGGTGCCTGAATCTCACCGCCGACCAGTTGAGGCTTTGTGTATAGCCTCGAGGCTAGAATCCGGCAGCCACGACGGTGTACTTCTTTTCCGCCGCAAGTTCCTCCCGCACCTGCTTCGGATACAAGAATTCATGGCCTATCGATTTACCCGGATAGAACCAGGTCACGATCGCCTGAGGCTGTTCAGACCCACGCCTCGCGAAAGTGAACGCAGTGTTGGCAGTGGGCTGCGAACGCTCGGCAGAAGCCGTGAGCACAATCGCATACAGTTTTCTTCGATCAGAGCTGAAGATATGGACCTCCTCGTGGTGGTTAATGTCATCAGGCAGCACGAACAAGTAAGTTCCCGCAGGCAGGACGTGTCCCGAAATCTGAACGGCCTGATTAAAGGTGAGTTTGGTCTCCTGATTGAACTCATCTGCTCGTGCAGCAGGCTGGACGAGCAAGAATGCAAGAAAAAACGTAATAGTGGCAAACGTCTTAACAACATATATTTGTTTCATGACAGCTCCTTTTTTAAGTATTGCGGCCCAGCTGATGCTCGCAATTTACATCCGCAATTCTGAGTTAATGCGTTCTTTCAGCACCGTTGTTTCATATGTGAGAACCAGTTGAATGTCGGTTTTATTCCCATTTGCTTCCTCTTTCTTTGACGATTAAAACCAAACGCTTAGAGGCGTTTGTTTGGGAATGAAGCCCACATCCCTAGTGATGGACGGTCAAGAAATGGCCCGACCGCGTGAGTCAAAGCGGGACCGCCCTCATGCAGGTTTTTCTTCAGCCGGTCAGAGCGGACGGGTTGCGGCGTCCGCTTCTTCCACCAGTTGATTCACTGCTTGGAGGAACTTCGGTGTCTGCTCAACAAATAACCCATCTGCCGTGAACGAGGTAATGGTCGCTACGGCGCCCGCGGCCATCGCTCCCTTTTTCAGGAACGACCGGCGATTTACCGGCTGTTGGGTTTCACCCTCTGGTTGCCTCATTTTCTTTTCCTCCAAGAATTGAATTCCTCGAATTGTGAATGCAGGATTAAAAGAAGAGAATTAAGGGAGCCCCGAAACTCAGGAGGACCTAAAGTTTCCCTTCCTTTTGGACAGTACACTTGGCGCCTCCCGGCATCCAATACTTGTTACTCATCTGACGAATAAGCAGGACTAATGGAACTCCACCAGCTCAGGTACTTTTGTGCGATTGCGGACACGGGAAGCTTCAGCCGAGCCGCGCGGCAGACTTTCGTGTCGCAGCCAGCGCTCTCGCAGCAGATCGGAAAGCTCGAAGATGAATTGGGAACCCGGCTCTTTAACCGCTTGGGCCGCTCGGTCACACTCACCGAACTCGGCAAGACGTTTCTTCCGCGTGTGCGAGCGGTGTTGCGGGATCTGGAATCGGCCCGGGATGACGTCATCGAGAAGAAGACTTCGATCACGGGACTGGTTTCCGTGGGGGTGATCCCGACGGTCGCGCCATATTTTCTACCGTCGATTCTCGCGACGTTCTCGCGGAAATGGCCCCTGGTGCACATAACGGTAGTGGAAGAGATCACGGCCTTGCTGCTCGACAAGCTGCGGGCAGGCTCGATCGACGTTGCGGTTGTGGCGCTTCCGGTTCCGGTGCGCAGCCAGGAATTCGAATCGTTCCCACTGATGACCGAGAAACTATTCGCGGTGTTGCCGAAGGGCCATGAACTCGCGGGCCGGCGCGAGGTGTCGCTCGGAGAGCTTCAGGGCGAGCCATTTCTGCTGCTCCGTGATGGCCATTGTTTCCGCGAAACGGCGGTCGAGGCGTGTAAGCGGGCACGGCTGATTCCGCAGATCGTTTTTGAGAGCGGCCAATTCAGCAGCATTCTAAGCATGGTGAGTGCGGGGCTCGGTGTTTCGATTGTTCCGGCGATGGCTCTGGAGAAACGCCCGGGATGCCGCTACGTTCCACTCGCGGACGGGCGTGCCGCGCGGACGATCGGCTTTGTCACGCTGAATGGAAAATCACCAACTCGCGCGAATGAAGCATTCTTGGCTCACCTCGGTGCGAGATCGTGATCGTGCAGACTGGCTTCGATTGATGCCCGCTTTTCGAAACGTCTGTAGGTTGATTTGACTCGAAGAACACGGACTCAAGCTCCGGCCGGAATTCGCGATTTCGACCTCCAGTTCGCACCCCGTGTGTTCCTCCTGCCCCGGACATTGTGAATTTCTAGCCGATGCAGGACCCGGATTTTGCAGGCAGCGCGGTCGACGAACCTTCCAAATCGTCCAGCTGAACACTTAGCCTTTCGGGACGCCGCTCGGCAAGAACGAAGGCGTTGCTTCATTCGAGAAACCCGCGGACGCTTCACGCTCCAAACGGCTCGGCATCCCCGGTTCCATTCAAACTCGCTGTCCCTTTCTATGCCTCGTCAGAAACCACAGTTCATTGGCGCGTATGCGGGAATAAAGAGCAAGGATCTCCCGTCTATATAGAGGGGACACACCCAAGCTTGCTGAAGGGAGATCAATTGTGATGAAAAATAGAAAGGACCTAAAGACGATGAGGAGTCACGAGTGCATCGCGAGTTTGGCGATAGTAATGGTCGCGGCTACGGTACCGCTGGCGGGATCGCCCCAACATTTCGGCGACTGTTCAGCAGCCGCTACCGGGAATAGCAGTGGTGCGGTGAGGGGGCGATGAGCGTAAATCCATTCGACATCAGAACTGCGCTTCTAGCCAGGCACGCACAGCATGTGGTGCTGATTCACTTCCCGATTGCGCTTTTTACCGCGGCCGTCGGATTCGACTATCTCGCACAGTTGACAAAGAACCGTATGCTGGCTGCGGCGGCGTACTTCAATCTGCTAGTGGCTGCGGCCTCTACTGTGCCAGTTGTGGCCACCGGCCTGATCGCGTGGCAATGGGCGCTTGAGGGGCAAAAACTGAAAGGGATTCTGTTGATGCATTTGGTTTTTGGTTGTGTGTCGAGCGTGCTGATCTGGCTTGTGTTTTGGATTCACTTCCGTGTACGGCGTCATCCAGAGCAGGCCATGCCAAATTTACGCTTGCCCGTCGAAGCAATCGCCGTGTTGCTCGTGGGATTAACGGGGCATCTCGGTGGTTTTCTAAGTGGGGTAAATGGGCCCGGCTAAACGCGTGCTAGTGGAGTGACAACTTGTTTTGAGACAGTTTTTCAAAGTTATACTTCCGACGCATGTTTACAACCGCCCAGTGGTCGACAGATTCCGGGAAACCCAAACATTCTGAGCACTCCAGTCATTCCTTGGAGCTTGTTGAGCCCGTCCGAGGCGGCGACCTTGCAAGCTTTGGCAAGCGTTGGCAAGCGTTGGATAGTTGAAAACCATATCCCGGAAACATTCCACCGACCCACCATAGAACGGTACGGCCCGGCCAAGATGCATAATTTCTGTCGCGCGGCGCCCTAAGGCGTGCATGCCAAGGAGCTTACGCGTTGCCGGATCGAAAAGCAGCTAGAGTATCCCGGCCTCGTCGCCGAGCTTCATGCTCTTCGCAATCTCGGAGTACTTCGCGATTCCGACTTCGTAGGGAACTCCGTTCGCCGTTAGTGTTTCCTCGGTCTGGCCAACCATGGAGACTTCTGGAATGGTGTAAATCCCGTATGGAAAAAGATCTGGCATTTGTCCGAAGGGAATCCCGAACATATGACACGCCCCCAGCCGAACCTGTTCCATCGAGCAGCTTGCGAGCGCCGGAAACCCGATAACGTCCCGGGCCGCGTAGATATGTGGAACTTCAGTTTGAAGGAACTCATTGAGCCTTAGCCTGGCCACGCGAGTCGGCGACCAGTCCAGCAGCCCCCAGACGAAGCTGATCACCATTGGCTTGGCGACCCACGGCATCGATAAGAGCGTCACCGTGCACTTTCTTGCCGCTCTCCAAGTCCGCAAAAACAGAATCGTGTTCCGTGTCAATAGCGGCATGCGCCACCTTTTCCCCCAATCGGAAAGTCACTCCAAGCCGGCGGAACGGTCCGGTCAATCACGGCGACGCTTTTGCGGGCGTTTGCCGCTGCGATGGCGCACTTCTGCCCTGCTGGGTCACTGCCGATCACCACCAGGTCATATTCGGGTACCATGCGCCCTCTTCTACCGAACGTGCGCTGCAGCTTCTTCAATCAGGGCCGCAACTTCCTTCGGCCTGGAGACGTAGACGGAGTGGCTGGCACCTGGGACTTCGACCATGTGGCTCTTGGCGCGTGTGGCGTACCAACGTTCGAGGTCGGGATTGATGGTTCTGTCGCTGCCCGCCACCAACATCCAGCTCGGTTTGCTTCTCCACGCAGCCGTAGTGATCACTGCTTTGAAATTGTCAGCGAAGTTGAGCACCTGCGAGCGTGCCATGAGCGCAGCCTGCTCCGCGGGCAGGTCGGCCGCGAAGTAGTCATGAAACTGCGCAGGGTCGAGGTAGGTGAAACCGTCTGCCGTCTTCTTTATCGCACCAGACTTGCTGAGGTCACTCTGGAAGCGCTTTCCGTCGTCCGCCTCGTTCTCTCCAGCGTCTGGCATGTGGGCGGCGACGTACACCAAGCCGGCAACCGATGGGTCCGTCCCCGCTTCGGTAATGACGGCTCCCCCGTAGCTGTGAGCGACAAGAATGCACGGTCCATCTTGCAGAGCAAGGGTGCGCTTGGTGGCAGCGACATCTTCTTTAAAGGACGTCTCCGGCTCTTGAACGATGCTGACGTTGTATCCATCCTTGACGAGAATATCGTAAACGCCTTTCCATCCAGATCCATCTGCCCAGGCACCGTGAACCAGGACAATATTGCGAATGCGATGCTCTTCGTTCTGCCCTGAAAGTGCACGGCAGCAGGTGAACAGCAATATTGCGACGCAGAGGTATTGAGTTGATCTTAGTACTGCGCGCATAGCCTTCATCGAATTGTACATTTTGTCGCTCCTTTTTTTATTGGTGTCACGTTGAGGCTGTGGCGCCGAGCTTCTTGCCTGCGGCAAGGACCGGTTGGGAGAGCGCTCGGTCCACCCGCAGGAACTTCCGGTGGTTAACCAAACCTTTGACATGAGCACCTCGTTTATCCAATCCAGGGTCACTGACGTCAAAATGGATATAGTCGAGCCGTGTTCTGAACTGAGATCCAATGTTCGGTTGTACACTCTATCTTCCCCTGGTCATTGCTCTGACGGTGCTTGATAGAAAATGACGCCGATCGAGATGGTGCTCATGAGCCCGGCACCGGTTACAGCTCTAGCCGCTATTTTGGGTTCGGTTACAGGTGCATTGGGTTGTAGTTTAAGCACTTGGATAGCCCAAAGACATCAGGATCGGCGCGATTTGCTGGCGAAAAAGATCTTCCACCGCGAGGAACTGTGTTCAGATTTCATCACCGAAAGTGCGCGCCTCCTGATAGACGCCTTGGAGCACAGCGTAAGCGATCCCAAGAGTCTGATTCCGGCATATGCGCTGTTGAGTCGCATTCGTCTCAGTTCCTCGCCGGACGTACTCGCGACCTCCGAGGAAGTTGTAAGAGACATCATTCGCACTTACTCGAAGGCGAATCTAATGCCCGAGGAGGTACGACTCGGGGCCGCGAGCGGCGAAAATCCCTTGTGAAAGTTTAGCGATATTTGTCGTGCCGAACTTGATTCGATGCAAAGACAAATGTGACCGTGATGAGAGTGTAGACGCCGCCGGGGTCTCCAGGTGGGACTCGTTCGAAAGGGTCAGTCGGAGTTTGTCCCTGTGAAAATCGGACGCGACTACGGCAGCACCGTTGAAATAGTCTCGGGACTCCAAGTTTCCGATGCAGTGATTCTGGATCCTGCGGACGCTCTCGTTTCCGGTACGCCTGTTGCCGTGAATCAGCAACCCGCGGAAGGAGTCGGGCAATGAGGATCGTTCGCAGTATTATCGGCTTGTCAGGCATCGCCTTTTTGGCAGGTTGTAGCGTCGGCCCAAAGTACGCTCGACCGGCAGTTGCGACGCTGCCTGTGTATAAGGAGGAACCGCCGCAATCTTTCCAGGGAGCCGGTATTTGGAAACCGGCGCAACCTGCAGATCAAGAACTACCGGGAAAATGGTGGGAGATTTTCGGCGATTCAGAACTCGACACTCTAGAGGAGCAAGTGACAGTTTCGAACCAGGACTTGAAGGCGGCTGAAGCGCGTTTGCGCGAAGCTCGTGCTCTGGTCGGGTTCAACCGAGCATCGGAGTTTCCTACGATCGCAGTTGGACCGAGCGCCAGCTACGTAAAGGATTCAAACAACACGCCGGCATTTCCAACTTCTGTGTCGAGAAAGAGCTCGAATGACTTCATCCTTCCAGTTGATTTTTCCTACGAGATTGACCTGTGGCGCCGCGTCCGCCGAACTGTCGCTGCTTCCCGCGAAGAGACGCAGGCGACCGCAGCGGACCTAGTGACCGCGAGCTTGAGCCTCCACGCGGAGCTTGCCATCGACTATTTCGAACTTCGTAGCGCGGATTCGCAAAAGCAAATTCTGGACAATACGGTTAAAGCCTATGCCGACGCATACCAATTGACGGAGACGCGTTTTGAAGGTGGTGCTTCTCCTCGGTCTGATGTGGCGCAGGCGAAAACCCAGCTCGAGGACGCGCAAGTGCAAGACACCGACGTGACCGTCCAGCGGGCTGCATACGAACACGCAATCGCCGTTCTCATTGGAAAACCGCCGGCAGAATTCAGCCTTGCGGTGGCTTCGCTGAACCTCAAGCCCCCGTTGATATCGGCGGGTGTGCCTTCCGAGCTGCTCGAGCGGCGCCTGGATATTGCGGCAGCCGAGCGCCGTGTAGCTGAGGCAAACGAACAGATCGGAATCGCGCGGGCTGCCTACTATCCAACGCTCAGCCTTGATGCTGCCGCGGGATTCGAAAGTACGCATGTCGCGAACTTGCTCAGTGGACCGAATGCCCTATGGGCTGTTGGACCGCAACTTTTGGAAACGCTCTTTGATGGTGGCCGCCGCAAGGCGACATCGCAAGGCGCGTGGGCGAATTTTGATGCGCTGACGGCAAATTACCGTCAAACCACGCTGACCGGCTTTCAGGAAGTGGAAGATAACCTGGCGGCGCTCCGCATTCTGGATCGAGAAGCGCAACAGCAACGAGACGCGACCGCCTCAGCCGACGATTGGCTTGAGGTATCCACAAACCGCTATACGGGCGGCGTTGACAACTACCTTCAGGTCATCATCGCGCAAACCACCGATCTTACGAATCAAAGGAACGAGGTGGATATTCTGCGCCGTCGCATGGACGCAAGCGTTCTGTTAATCAAGGCACTGGGAGGCGGGTGGGATGTCTCCGAACTTCCCGCCCAAGCCAGCCTCAGGTAATTCAGCAGGAAGAGGCACTGGGAACTTCGGATGAAACGGGAGCTGACGATCTTCAAAAGGAACAACAAAGGAGGACAGTAATCATGGAATACACGATAATTTCCGGAACGGGAATGAATGTTTCGCGAATTGCACAAGGCACGTGGGCTATCGGTGGTTGGATGTGGGGAGGCACAGACGAAAGAGAATCGATTCGAACGATTCACGCCGCTCTCGACAAAGGGATCAATCTGATCGACACCGCGCCGGTGTACGGTTTTGGGGTGTCCGAAGAAATCGTCGGTAAGGCAATTGAGGAGAGAGGGCATCGCGAAAAGGTCTTCATCGCGACGAAAGTCGGCCTCGAGTGGCACAACGGCTCGGTTACGCGAAATTCCTCGCGCGATCGCATCCGCCAGGAGGTCCAGGACTCACTCCGTCGGCTTCGCACGGACTACATCGACATCTATCAAGTCCATTGGCCGGATTTCGCCATCCCGATCGAAGAAACGGCTCGGACCATGCAGGCCCTATACAAGGAGGGTCTGATCCGTGCGATCGGTGTGAGTAATTATTCACCGGAGCAGATGAACCGGTTCATGTCCGTTTCCGAGTTGCACACGGTCCAGCCTCCCTACAACCTCTTTGAACGGCAAATTGATCGCGACGTTTTGCCTTACGTGCGCGAAAGGAATCTGAGCGCTTTCGCATACGGGCCTCTCTGCCGGGGCCTCTTGACCGGGAAAATGCGGCCGGACACGAAGTTTGCCGGCGACGATCTGCGCCAGTCCGATCCGAAATTCCAGCCGCCGCGTTTCGCGCAATATCTGAATGCCGTTCAGCAACTGGATGATCTGGCGCAAGAAAGATATGGAAAGCACGTGATGGATCTGGCCGTGCGCTGGGTCTTGGACACGCCAGGAATCACCGCGGCACTGTGGGGCGCGCGCCATCCTGGAGATCTGGATGCCGTGGCGGGCGCGCTCGATTGGAGCCTTGACGCGGATACGCGTGCCGTGATCGATCAGATTCTGCGGCAGGCGATCACCGACCCGGTCGGTCCTGAATTCATGGCTCCGCCGACGACGAACGCCGTCTCCGCCTAGGATAGATGGAGCTGTTAATCGAAGTGGTGTTTGTAATTAACCCAAGCGAAAGGCCGACGACAATTAGCAAGGAAGTCGTTTAGTCCTCGGCGAAAGGATATTCGACATGGATCCAATCGCACCAGAAACAAACAAGCTCGGATTTATAGGAATCGGCTACATGGGCCGCCCGATCGCACAGCGGATGCTTGAGTCCGGCTTCAAGTTGACGGCTTATGACCGGAACCGCAGCAAGGCGGAGGAGCTAATTCGATATGGCGGCACAGTCGCGGAAAGCGTCGCGGCACTTTCCTCCAGCTGCGATGTCGTGTTGTCGTGCCTTCCAAGCGATGAAGCTGTCCTGGAGGTTCATAGCGGACCGGAGGGTACGTTCGCCAATGCGCGGCCGGGCTCACTGATCATTGACATGAGCACCGTGAATCCGAAGACGTCGCTGGAACTTGCGAAACTAGGTTCCGAGCGCGGAATTGACGTCCTCGACGTGACCATCTCAGGGAGCACTCCGGTAGCCGAGCAGGGAGCGTTGGTTCTGTTCGGAGGCGGAGATCGGGGAGCCTTCGCCGCCGCCGAGGCGATTTTCCGGGCGATCGCGCGAAGTTATTTTTATGCGGGACCAAGTGGCGCTGGAGCGATCATGAAGCTTGTGGTGAACAGCCTGCTGGGAATTGGAATGCAGGCGATTGCCGAAGCTGTTGCTCTGGGTCAGAAAGCCGGCCTCGATCGCAGTCGTTTGTTCGATGTGTTGTCCCAGACCGCAGTCGTCGCTCCGGCGCACGTGGGAAAACTGCACAGAGCCATGATGGGCGACTACAGCCCACAATTTCCGCTAAGGCTCATGAATAAGGATTTCGGGCTGATTCTCGGTCTAGCAGCTGCCGTGGGCGCGGAGATGCCCGCCACACGAGCGGCTCTCGACATCAATGCGGCACATTTGGCTCACGCACAGGAGCAAGATTTCTCGGCAGTTATTCTGGAGATGGAAAAACGAGCTCATTTGGGTTCTAGGGAAAATGGAGGGCCCCGCGTTGACGCCGCTTCGGCGCGGTAGGGGCTGAGGGAGAAGCACATCACGGTTGCGGCAGGTTAGAGGCCCATGAGCACCAACATAATGAAAGCGTTGCGTTTTGCTGAGTTTGGACCCCCGTCGGTGTTGCGGATGAAAGAAGTCGCAATTCCGGAGCCGGGCGAGGGCGAAGCACTCGTTCGCGTGAATGCTGCGGCGATTAACCCCAGCGACATCGGGAACGTCGCTGGGCACTTCAAGCACACAACTCTGCCGCGAACACCCGGCCGGGACTTTGCTGGCGTTGTTGTGAAGGGGAAGTGGCGCGAGGGCGAAGAAGTCTGGGGTAGTTCCCCGAATCTGGGTATCGTCCGCGACGGATCTCATGCCGAATATGTCGTTGTCCCGGCGGAGACGCTTTCAATCAAACCAAAGTCGCTGAGTATGGAGCAAGCGGCGGCGATCGGAGTTCCGTTCATTACAGCTTGGGCATCCGTCGTCAGTGCAGCTCAAATTCAACCTGGCGAGACCATTCTCATCGTCGGAGCCGCAGGCGCGGTGGGGCAGGCAGCCACAGAGATCGCGAATTGGAAGCGGGCGCGCGTTATTGGCGCGGACACTACATCCGATCCGATTCCGGGTACTGAGTTTGTCGTCAATACCAAGACCGAAGATCTTCGCGAGAGGGTCCCCGAATTGACGGGGGGAAGAGGAGTCGATGCTGTCTTCGACACCGTGGGGGGCCCGATGTTCGAGCCGGCGATGCGATCGCTCAAAGTCGGGGGAAGACAAGTGGCTATCGCAAGCACGGGAGAGCTACGCGTGAGTTTCAGCCTCGTCGACTTCTATCACAATTTCTCCCGGCTGCTAGGGGTAGACAGTTATGGACTGACGCCACGACAGGTAGCCGAAATCGAGCACGAACTCCTCCCTGGCTTTGAAGCGGGAGTTTTGAAACCGCCGTCCGTTGAGATGGTTCCGTTTGAGAAAGCTGTGGTCGCGTACAGCCGGGTGGCCGCCAGAGAGGCGAAAGTGAAGCAGGTGCTAAGTTTCCGATCTATAAGTGACGCCAGGACGCCGACCTAGGTTTAATGTTTCCCGGTGCGGGACCAGGAGGTCGGTGGTTCAGATCCACTCGCGCCGACCATCATGTTTCGTAGTCGATCCTCAACAACGATCTGTCCAACTCGGTGGGATTCAGTCCAAATCCAGTCGAGTTCAAGAGCAAGATAAATGACGCGTTCCCTCGTAAGCGACACCAGAAGCGGCACTCAGATTCTTGCACCGAGCACCTTCTAAGCGGAGGGTCCGGGGTCCGAATCCCTCTGGGCGCGCCACTCCACCGGTAGTCCGGCTGGGAAGGCTACAGATAAATGCTTCTCTGCTGAATGTTGTCCGACTCGACTAGCGATCGGCGATTCGGCAATTTAGCCAAGCGATCTGAGAAAAGCGGCGATAGTGCCAGTAACCGTTGGTTGGGCAGTAGGTTTTAGCTGTTTAGTTGGGTTTCCTGAGTTTGGTAGCGATGCCGATTTTCGTAGCTCCTGAGCGCGAGAGTTGCCACTGCGGCTAAGAGCATCGCTGCGGTCGCAAACTCGAGGGGCGCGCGGTAGGAGCCGGTCGCGTCGAACCCTGCGCCCAAAAGGTAAGCGCCCACCGCCGCTCCCAAGGTGTACGCCGCGAAGATGCATCCGAACAAAGCCCCCATGGATCGCATCCCGAAATAGCGGCTGACTAGGAACGGCATGACGTCCGATTCCGCACCGATGGCCAAGCCGACCAGGGCTGCAGCAGCGAAAAACCAACCTCGGCCGCCGTCCACTAGTAGCATCGGCAACCCCAGCGCTGCACCAAAGAACAACATCGCCGCGACTCGCTGCGCAGGCAGGCGATCAACCAGATAACCATTGCCGAGCCGCCCGACGATCGTCGCAGCGCCGAAAAATGATATCGCCGACGCGGCGTTCCGGCCGGAAATTCCACGGTCGCTGAGCATTGGTGCGAGATGAGCAATCGTTCCATTGGCGCAAGCGGACACAAGAAAAAAGATCGCGCACAATTGCCAAAACACCACTGTTCGTAGTGCCTCGGCCAGGCCAAGACCGGTGGCTGGTCCCGGTGCAGTGGTCAGTTGCCGGTTTTCGCGAATACCATCAGCGGAGAGGCCGACGTCTTCGGGGGCGTTGCGAAGAAATATCGCGACGATGGGTGCGCCGAACGCAAGCACGACTCCGCCCAAAACGAGGTATGCCTGTCGCCACCCCATGCGCTGAATCAGGAATTCGGCAATAGAAGGCATGACGGCAACCCCCAATCCTATTCCGGTACTGGTGACGCCCAGCGCCAAACCTCTGTTGCGATCAAACCAGTTTGACACTACGCGCGCATACGCGACGGGCGTGGAGCCGGCTCCCACGACTCCCGCCAGCGCGTAGAGCGCGAAAAGATGCCAGAGAGGACCCGTAACTGTCGAGAGAGCCAAGAGGCAACCAGATAGCGCCACCGTCGAGAGTGCGATGACGCGCCTCCCACCAAACCTGTCCACCAATCGGCCCGCCCCAACCGACGCTGCAGCCACCATCAAGTTCAAACAGGTGACCGCAAGCGAGATCGAGCCGCGATTTGCGCCAAATTGGCTGGCGAGAAGCTTCGCGAAAATACCAAAAGTGTAGGAGAGGAGTGGTCCGACGCTAAGGCACTGCCCAACTACTGCGACAGCTACGATCCACCAGCCGAGAAATGTTCCCGTGGGGCGATCGTCAATTGAGCGGAACGCCTTTGGAGATTTGGCGTCAGGCCCGCGCCTCGGGAAATCGGATTGAGTTGCCGGAGGTTGCCGCGCGAATCTCGATGCCACAGTCTATGACGTTATCACTTTACGTTCCTCGGTGTCGGGGTTGTTCTTCATCACGCACTCGGTGTCGAAGATCATTGTCGGGCACTGTTCGGCCGTGAAGGCCGGCCAATGCGGCAGGCCGCTGTGATTCGGATCTCCATGCCGCGCGAAATTGATCCAGGCATCGCTCATTTTGGCCGCAACCGCCCGCGGCAGTGGCCCACCTCCCGTCATGGGCGCACAGCGATCCGTGTTGTCGAATACGAAAGCGATTTCGCTGCAATGAAAGGCACCCGGACGCCCGTCGAGAACCGGGGTCTGCCAGGTAAACCAATAATTGAAAACGGGAGCCGCCTTCTGCGCAGACTTGAGCTCCGCTTGCGTTATCGCGCCCTGCCGAACGGAAGCGGCCGAAATTCGCGACATAATTTCGCCGGGCTTGGCATTGGGATGACCCGCGCGAAACACAGAAATGATGTGGTCGGTCCGATCTTTGTAGATCGCACTCACGCGAGTCTTCAGTTCGTCGTCGGTCAACGATGTAAGCTTCAGGTCGTAAAGGCCGCTGGCGAATTCATTCAGAACGGTCCCAACCAGGAGGGGCACTTGCGCAGACATCTCAGGCGCGACCGGGTCGAACGGTTGGTGGGGGATATCTTTCCCGTCCAATGTCGGTTGCCACCCGATTCTCGGGAGGCGGAATGTCCCTCCTGGTTGGGCCGATGGCGCCAGGCTGGCAATCGCTGCCGCGCCCGCGCCAATCAGACGCTCGGGTGGTAGCGTCTGAATCTCATCGATTTGCGATGCATTGAGACCGAGCTGCTGCATTACGGCAGCTCCCAATTTTCGGGAATCTTCTTGCGTGGAGACCCGGAGCAGCGATCCGCTCTGAACGGCGGCCTTGTGAAAAACTCCCTT
>Ga0224550_1000183_pt1 | contig 14030 bp, 10 predicted proteins | sample 714P31014metaG_FD_179905 | JGI IMG/M metagenome (GOLD analysis project Ga0224550, IMG submission 179905) | Peat soil microbial communities from Stordalen Mire, Sweden - 717 P3 10-14 | ecosystem: Environmental > Terrestrial > Soil > Wetlands > Peat | place: Sweden: Norrbotten County, Stordalen...
ATCATCCAAGTTCGTTGGGAGAGTCGCGCGGGTAGCGAATTAGGCTCGCAAGATCAAATAGTAAACCCAGAAAGGAATTACCATTAATCGTGGCGCGTGAGTCAAAATGCAGATCCTGATCCTGGGCGGCGCTGGAATGCTGGGACACAAGCTTTTCCAGCATCTGCGACACCGACATCCAGAAACGTACTGTACGATTCGGGGCTCAATGAACGACGAGCCTCTCCGGAACGTGGATCTGTTCCGCGCGGGCGGTGTGGTGGAATATATTGACGCATCTGACTTTCCGGCACTTCAACGATTCCTCCTGCAGAACACCCCCGCGGTTCTCATTAATTGCGTGGGGATCATCAAGCAGAGAGACGCGGCAAAAAAACCCATCCCGAGTATTGAAATAAACGCGTTATTGCCTCATCGGCTGGCTGCTCTTTGCGATGGCTGGGGAGGAAGACTCATTCATTTCAGTACCGATTGTGTGTTCAGCGGCAGAGGTGGTAATTATCAAGAGGAAGACTTCTCCGACGCGGACGACTTATATGGGCGGACCAAGTTTTTAGGTGAAGTTACAACTGGCAGAGCGATAACTCTTCGCACATCAATTATTGGCCGGGAGCTGACACATGGAGAATCTCTGCTAGAGTGGCTTCTCAAACAAAACCACAAGCGGATTAGCGGATATACGCGGGCAATGTTTTCAGGCGTTACCACGAATTATATGGCCAAGGTAGTGGAATCCTTGATTGAAGACCATCCTAATCTCGCCGGCTTGTACCAAGTCACAAGCCAGACGATTTCGAAGTTTGACCTGCTCTGTCTGCTTCGCCAAGCATACTCCCTGGACATTGAAATCTCACCGGACCCCGATTTCTTTTGCGATCGAAGCATGAAAGGAGACAAGTTCGCAAAAGCTACCGGCTGCTTCTGCCCCTCCTGGCCGCAACTGGTAGCGGAACTTGCAAATGATGACACTCCCTACGAGAGATGGAAATAATTCTCAGGCAATCCGTTTTGACGGAAAACGCGTCCTGATCACGGGCGGGACCGGCTCGCTCGGGAAGACACTGGTGCGCAGATTCTTGGACGGCAGCGAGGGCAATCCTGCCAAGATTATTGTCCTTTCTCGTGATGAGGCAAAACAGCACTCAATGCGCATGGAATACCAGCACAAAGCTGCCGCGACCGATGAAATTATCTATCGTAACTTTCAAGAAAAATTGGAGTTCCGAATCGGCGATGTCCGTGACTTTCATTCTGTCACTCAGGCCCTCCGAGATGTCGACATTGTTTTCAATGCCGCTGCCCTGAAACAGGTACCAACCTGCGAATATTTCCCATATGAAGCGGTTCGTACGAACATCGAGGGCCCTGAAAATATAATTCGGGCCATTCAGGAATACTCCCTGAGGATCGAAACGGTGGTCGGTATCTCCACCGATAAAGCATGTAAACCGGTGAATGCGATGGGAATGACCAAGGCGCTACAAGAGCGCGTGTTTATCCAAGCAAACATACGTTGCCCTAATACCCGCTTTGTGTGCGTGCGGTATGGCAATGTCCTGGCGTCGAGGGGTTCCGTGATTCCTTTGTTTCACGACCAAATCCGCAACGGCGGACCCGTAACCATTACCACGGCGGATATGACGCGCTTTCTGTTGAGTCTCAACGACGCAGTAGACGTGATTTTTGCAGCCGTCCAGGGCGGTTCGCCGGGTGAAACGTACATTCCTCGAGTTCCCTCCGCACAAGTCACCCACATTGCCACCGCTTTGGTCGGGCGCCGGCCTATCAAAATGAAAATTGTCGGTATCCGTCCCGGCGAAAAAGTTCATGAAATTTTAGTCAGCGACGAGGAGGCCTTTCGCACCGTCGAGCGCGGTGATTATTATGTCATTTTGCCCATGCTCCCCGAACTGCGCAATAAAGAAGCCGGCTCGCAATATCTCACGAAGGAATATAGTTCCCTCGACAACGTTATGAGCCTTGAAGACACGACCCGGCTGCTTCGGAGCCAAAGCTTGATGCCAGAAGACGTTTCTGATGAATCGGAAGAGGTCCTCCGTTGAAAGTAATGACCATTCTCGGCACCAGGCCTGAGATCATCCGGCTCAGCTTGATTATCAAGCTCCTTGATCGACACGCCGACCACATCCTCGTGGATACGGGTCAAAATTACGATGATCGTCTAAGCGGACTATTTTTTCGTGAATTGCACGTACGTCAACCCGACGTTTCTCTCGGCGTGCGGAGCTCCAGCTTCGGCGAGCTGGTCGGACAAATTCTATCCGGCGTGGAGCTGCTCCTGAAAGAGCATAAGCCTGACCGAGTCTTGATTCTAGGCGATACAAATAGCGGCTTGGCAGCCATCGTAGTGCGAAGATTTGGAATTCCGGTGTTCCACATGGAAGCGGGCAACCGCTGCTACGACTTCCGGGTTCCCGAAGAGAGCAACCGGCGCATTATTGACCACCTTAGTTCGATCTTGATGCCCTATACAAATCGAAGCCGTGAGAATCTCCTTCGCGAAGGCATCGCCGGAGAAAATATCTACGTAACAGGGAATCCGATTCACGAAGTCATTCAGAACTTCACGAAGGAAATCGAAGCCAGCGGGATTCTCACATCTCTGAACCTTAAGAGAGAGAGTTTCTTTCTTGTCACGATGCATCGCGCGGAGAATGTGGACATCAAGGAGCGGGTGCGCGGTGTGATTGACGCGCTCGTCTTGTTGCATAAACAATTCGGCTTTCCCGTCTTGTGTTCTTTACACCCGCGGACCCGCTCCAAGGCATCGCAGTTCGGCATAAGCCTCGCCCACCCCGGCCTTAGTTTTCTCGAGCCATTCGGATTTTTTGATTTTGTCCGCCTGGAGCAAAGCGCGTTTTGCATCCTTTCCGATAGCGGCACTGTGCAGGAAGAGGCCTGCATCCTGGGGGTCCCCAACGTGACGATTCGCGATGTAACGGAGAGACCCGAAACGATTGAGTGCGGATCGAACGTGCTCGCCGGCTGTGACACCCAGACAATCGTGAAGATGGTTAATTTGGTAACGAGCGAAAAGCGAAGCTGGCAAGCTCCGGCTGAATATCTTCTACACAACGTTTCTAGTACAGTCGCGCGAATCGTGCTCGGCCATCATCTCCAGGCTTCAGACGCATCGGCTGCTCTCAGCACCTCTAGTTTAATCGCTTCAACCTCCTGATTCTCGTCCCTGACTAAGGAAGAGGCTTTCGTGCGTCTTTTGATTTTGGTCGATTGTTACCTGCCAAGCCACAAATCTAGTGCGAAACTAGCTCACGATTTGGGTGTGGAGTTCCATCGCCAAGGTCACGAGGTCACGATCCTCGCTCCTTCAAATGGGATATCGCAGAATTTCGAGGTGTCCATGGAAAATGGGCTGCGCATAGTCCGCGTAAGGACACCTCGAATTAAAGGAGCGTCGAAGCTCCTCCGCGGCATCAATGAGGTTCGCCTTTCCTCGCTCGTGTTCAAAAGAGCCGGAACGTTCCTCAGAAAACACCCGTCGGACCTGATCGTATTTTACTCGCCAACTATTTTTTGGGGCAAATTGGTCGCGCGACTGAAGTCTCTTTGGCGCTGTCCGGCCTACCTGATCTTACGAGACATTTTCCCGCAGTGGGCGGTTGATGCAGGCGTACTCAGCCGGGGGCTAATCTATGAGTATTGCCGCAGAAAGGAAATTCAGCAATACGACCAAGCCGATGTGATTGCCGTCCAATCGCCCGGTGATGCGAAATATTTTGCGAATAATTTCGCCCATCAGAGATACCAGCTGGAAGTCCTTTACAATTGGACCGCTACAGATGAAAACAGCCTCCCCGAAACGCAATATCGGGCCAAGTTCGGGCTGCAGAACAAAGTCGTGTTCTTCTACGGAGGGAGCCTCGGAGTTGCTCAGGACGTTGATAACATCCTCCGACTAGCATCCAGTCTTGCGGACCATTCGGAAATCCACTTCCTGATCGTCGGGGACGGAGCGGAAGCGCCCCGCCTGAGGAAAATCATCGCCGACAATAATCATTGTAATATTCTCATGCTCCCGCCGGTCGAACAGCGCGAGTATCTGAAAATGGTCTCTGAATTCGACGTCGGACTGATCACGCTGGACCGGCGTCTTACTACTCATAACATCCCGGGAAAGCTGCTAGCTTATATGAATTGGGCCATGCCCATTTTGGGAAGCATTAATCCCGGAAACGACTTGTTTGAACTCATTGAAAAAGCCGCTGCTGGCTTTTGCGTTGAAAATGGGCAGGATGAAGCTTTTCGCATTGCCGCGCTCAAGCTGGCCCTGGACGTGCAACTGCGGGTACGAATGGGGAAAAACGCCCGTTCTTTGCTAGAGCGAACGTTTTCTGCGAGAGCAGCCGCGCAACAGATTCTAAAGGCTGCTCCGAGATTGTCCCGTAAATGAAACTATTGGAGGACGGAATCGGCCTGTTTGACTAGACCTCACTTTGCTCTACGTCATCTAGCAGTGTCGCTTTGCATCCAACACCTGGTGCATGATATTGATCGAGTGATGGCCAGATCGGTATTCAAGATAGAAATTGGTCTGCTCCTACTGTATGGTAGGTTACCGTGACTATCTACTACATCGTTACGTTTGTCTTAGCGACCCTCGCGTCTCTTGTTATCACTCCGGCCGTTCGCGACGTGGTAATCCGCGGTGGGTGGCTAGATAAACCCAGCGATGGCCGACATTCACACACCAAAGCCGTCCCCCGACTCGGTGGCGTCGCAATTTTCGCGGGCTTCACCCTCGCAGCCGTAGCTGCTTTCTCTGCCGCACAACTTTTGGACATCGCTCCCGGGGTTTCAATTCGTACACTTCTTGGCATTCTGCTGCCGGCTTGCCTGATTTTTGTCTTGGGCTTGTTGGACGACATTTACTCGCTCGGACCATACTTAAAATTTGGAGTACAAGCAGTCGCTGCCCTTTGGTTGTATTGGGGCGGCTTCGGAATTCATTTGCTGGCCTTCTATTCACGCCATGCAACGCTTGGCTTCTTCATGGCCCTTCCTCTTACGATATTCTGGGTCTTGCTGATTACAAATGCTTTTAACCTTATCGACGGGCTCGATGGCCTTTCGGCCGGCTCGGCGCTATTCTCGACTTTAATCATCTTTGCGGTCGCTCTTATCCGTCACACGCCGCTTGTGTCAATACTTTCCATAGTCCTAGCTGGAGTCATTTTCGGTTTCTTGCGCTATAACTTCCATCCTGCCAGCATCTTCCTCGGGGATTCGGGGAGCTTGTTCATTGGATTCCTGTTAAGCGCGCTAGCCTTGGCGAGTTCACAGAAGTCCACCACGGTTGTGGCTGTCGCTATCCCTGTTGTTGCCTTTGGTCTGCCTCTCCTGGATGTGTGTTTATCGGTTCTTCGACGCTATATGAACGGCAAGCCCCTCTTCATCGGCGACGAGGATCACGTCCATCATAAGCTGATAAAGCGAGGGTTTTCCCACGGACAGGCCGTTCTAGTTCTCTACGCCGTCGCCGCCGCATTTGGAATTTTGAGTTTGACGCTGCTGCATAGCGAGCTGATGATCGGTTTTGTCCTTCTTCTAGTCGGTCTTGGGGTATGGCTGGGAGTTCAGCAACTACGGTATGTCGAACTGTACGAGGTCGCTGCTTTTGCTCGTCTAATATGGCGACGAAAACGGATCACTGCTAATAATCTTCAGGTTCGGCGTGCAATGGAATCCTTTCCTAACCAGTCACTGGACTTTGCGGAACTTTGTCACATTCTTCAGTCAGCGTTGGCCTGCGCTGGCTTTTGTGGCGTCTCGATCTCGGTTCCACAGGTCGGCTGGATCGATGAGACGCTGCTTTTTCCGCTGCGGCGTATTAACGAGGGAGAGGCTTCTTATCTGTGGGCAAACCAGGACCTCCTGGCGACACAGTGGCAATTGAAGCTCGAATTAACATCTTCGTCGGGAGCTAGGTTGGGAGATCTAAATCTGTTCCGAGAGAGCGCTTCGGATCCGCTCCTGGTTGATATGAACCTTCTCGGCGACGAATTCCGAATCGCAATTTCGGTCGCCGTGGAACGTGCCCTTGGCCGGATCTCTGAGGGGCGCGAGGCTCAAGAGAAATCCCCAAGTATCCTAGCGAGGGCTGCAAGCGCAAACCAACAGGTTGGCAGTTAGGCGAGGCTTGCGGGCTGGCGGTATTTGCGAAGCGAGAGAAACAGAAAAGTAAGGTAGGAGAACCTTCATGTTTTGGCACATTCGCAGCTAACCGAGCTAGCGCGCTTCGTGGATGGGACTGACTACAAGCGCTGTGCGGATATTTTGGATCTAAATTCCTGGACGCGGATTCCACCGATTCAACAGAAGTGGAATGACGTAGGCAGCGCAGCAGAGGCCTATCATCCAGGCAACGCGGCCTTGGTAGCGGTTATGAACCCCTGACACCGAAGCGGTGACGAGTGCATTGGCGAATAAAAAAATCAGTGTCAAGATCAGAAGCCGGTTAGCAGGATCGGATCGAGAGTGTCTGCGGATTAACAGCACCAAGCCGGCACATAAGGAGCTCCAAAACACAGCCTCATAAAAGGGATACAGCCTCTGAGCGACCGAGCCGAGCCGACCGGACCATTGTTTCGTGAGCCGGTACTTCGGTAAGTCCCCTGGGTAGAACTGCTCGAAGACGTCCGCGGTATATCCACTCCGTATCGGATAATTTTCGTCATCGGGTTTGAATATGACCACTTCCCGAAGCGTCTGTTTGCCACATTCTTCCAGAAATCGAATCGGGTAACGGCGAATTGTTCCGGATACGATTCTGCTCGCCTCCGCCCGCCCGCCGATCCACCCACCCATTTCCGCCAAAAGCGGATGCGACCCCCAGAGAAAATTGTTCCGCGGGAGATCCGGGAGATATTTGCAGGGCGTGAGTTGCTCCACCTTGCACTGCTGTTCGAGATATTCACCCGCCAGGCCGCTGTCGATCAACCTGCCTAACAAAAAAATCTGCGTTCCAGCCGAGAGCCTGAATCCGAACCCTCGATACCAGTTCGACGAAACCACCACTCCGGCACTTGCCAGGATCGGCAGAAGCACAAACGCGACGATTCCCTTTGCCGATCGGTTGGGCCAGAACTGCCGCGCTCTGTCGAAGATACGCAGAACCAGCACGACCGAAAGGACCAGACCTAAACTCATGAAATTGGACAGATGAGATCCGACTGAGATCGCGAGAATAAGTGAGAGGAGGACTGTTCTTTCGAGAGAAAGCTTCGAATCGTACAAAAGCAAGAATGCCGAAAGGAACGCCAGTCCGGTGAACACATCCGGCATGAGCTGCCCGAGATACCAGGGGAGACTTGTTGCGAAAGCAAGAAATGCCACCAGACCCAGGAAACAAATGCGCTCGCGCCTTGGTTCTGGGCTCTCTGGTACAGAGTACTCAAATACCGCGTGGAGAATATAAATCGTTATCGCGCACTGGGCTAAGACAACCAGCCACGGAGTCATCCCCCAACTCGCAAGCCGGATAAAGATGCTATAGATGATCGATCGATACGGCGATTGTGCCAGGCTAAAACTATCAACCAGATACTCTCCCGTATCGTCAAAAACTATGGGGTAGCCGTTGAAAACCGCGACCCAGAGCATGATGTAAACCGCGATCCCGAAGGTAAGAAGTTGGGACAAACTTCGCTGGCTTGCCTGGTGGAAATTCGCCATAGACAGAGTTGAGAAGAAGAGTCGGCTCGCTCCAAAGTGGAACGGCTTAGGTTTGGTTCAGCCATCTGTCCACGCGCGGACGGGCTGACCGATTAAATGCTACGAAGCACCGCCATTATGACTAACAATTTGAAGTGCGTCACGGATTGACGGTCGGCCAGTTTCCAAAGACAAGAAATCTGACGGTAATAGCGGGATGGCGTCACACACGAACCGTTCACGGCGGTCCGATTGTCGGTCGACGGCCCGTTGAACAGCCGGAAGCGCCGAAACGCTCAGGTGGATTGGCGCACGATCTGAGTTACTTTTTTCGCGAAGTCGTACGTGGCTCGCAGACTGCCGCCGAGGAACCGAACATCGCCTATGACTTCGCGCTCCGGGCAGGGACCTCCCAGGGGATGCTTCCCTAAGGAAAGACCCTTCCGCTTTGTGAGAAATGTTTTCCGTTAACCACCTCGCCAATACTGTCGTATGTCTAATGTTTGCAGCCAGTTACGAGCGGTCACCGGGGCCAAGGAATTGCTACGTCAGCGTGTATGAGCACCTGAAATCAGGGCGGATGCGGTTTATTGGGGGTAGTTCGCACATCGATGTCGGCACGCGTTCAGGCATACACGCCGAACCTCACTCGCTCGCCATTCGAGAAGAAAGATCTCGAGCAATCTGTGTCCGCTCGTTTTGAAGAGCAAGTGAGCAGGTATCCCGATCGGACCGCAGTCAGGACCCCGAATGTCACCCTCACCTACAGCGCGCTGAACCAGCAGGCCAATCGGATCGCCCGAGCCATCGTGAATCAGTGCGGCACTGAACAAACACAGGTCGCTCACTTTGTTACCGACGACGCCCGGAGCATCGCTGCCATATTGGGGATTCTGAAAGCCGGCAAGATCTATCTCACGCTCGACCCACGTCATCCGCACGCACGAAACCTGCAAGTGCTGAACACGGCCGACGCTGCATTGGTCATCACTGACAACGATAACCTCGAAGCGGCGCGGGAACTCGCCGGAGCCGGTGAACTTTTGAATGTCGATGCGATCCCTTCGAACGTTGGTGACACAAATCTCGGACTTGCTATTCCGCCCGATGCGCTCGCCTGCATTTTTTTCACTTCGGGCTCAACTGGCCAACCCAAAGGTGTCCTCCATAGCCAGCGCAACCTTCTGGCGTGGGCTTTGAGTTACGGCCGGAGTAATTCTCTTTCTCCGGCTGACCGCATATGCGTGATTTCCGCTGGAACGAGCGCCCAGTCGATGGCGAATATCTTCAGTGCTTTGCTCAGCGGCGCTGCCGCGTGCCCATTTCGGGTAGGCGAGCACGGCCCTGGGCCCCTCGCTTCCTGGCTGACCGACGAAGAGATCACAATTTACCATTCCAGCCCTTCCGTTTTTCGGAGTCTGGTCCAGTCACTATCGGGAAGAGAAGAATTCCCTCGCCTGCGCGCGCTTCGGCTAGGGGGCGAAATAGTCTCTGTCGCTGATTTCGAGGTGTACAAGAAACACTTTTCTACCAACTGTATTTTCCTCAGTTCGTTCGGCGCTACCGAAACCGGGACTTTTCGGGAATTTTTCGCCAATCACAACACAACCATTAGTGGCAGCCTGGTTCCTTCCGGATACGCCGCCTGGGGAACGGACGTTTTGATTCTGGATGACGACGGGCGGCCCGCCGGAGCGGGATCCGTTGGCGAGATCGCAGTGCGGGGTGAATATTTGGCATTGTCCTATTGGCGTCAGCCAGATCTTACCCGAGCGGCATTCCTTCCCGATCCGGAGAACACCAGTTCCCGGATCTATCGCACTGGTGATCTCGGACGGCTCTCGCCCGACGGATGTCTCCACTGTCTAGGACGCAAGGACCGTCAGGTCAAGATCCGCGGCAACCGCGTTGAACTGGCAGATGTGGAAATGACTTTGAGGACGATTGAGGGTGTGCGGGACACAGCTATCACCATTCGCCGAAACAACCAGGGCGAGCCGTGCATTGTTGGATACGTCGTCGCAGCAACCCACCCAGGGCCCTCGACGATTTCGCTGCGTTCGGACCTCCGCAAGCTGCTGCCCGACTATATGGTGCCTTCCATATTCGTCATGCTCGATTCGATCCCAATGACCTCGCACGGAAAGGTGGACGGCGAGGCCTTGCCCGAGCCCAAGATAGAACGAGTCTACGTGCCGCCACGCAACGCCGCAGAAAGCCTCATGTGCGTCCTCTGGCAACAAGTCCTCGGCGTTCGTTCTGTCGGAATTCGTGATGGTTTTCTTGAGCTCGGCGGGAACTCATTGTTGGCGGCGCGCCTGATGAACCATATCGAACTCCACTTCGGCCGCCGGATCCCGCTGTCTACTTTATTGTCGGCAACAACCGTGGAAGAGCTGGCAAGAACCATTCCAGAGCAGCCGGATAGGGAGGTGACTTCGCCGCTGGTCCGGATGCAAGCGGGCTGCACTTCCAGGAAGCCGTTCTTTTTCCTGCACGGCCAATTTAGTGGATGGGGTCTCTATTGCAAAGCGCTGGCTCCCTTTCTAGGCGAGGAGCAGCCGTTCTATGTCTTCCATCCCCTGGCGGAGCGCGGCCACGACCTGCCGGCGACAGTCGAGCTCATGGCCAAGCGGTACGTCCAGGTCTTGCGGGAGGCCCAGCCACACGGACCTTATTTGTTGGGCGGTTATTGTAACGCTGGCTTAATCGCCTTTGAAATGGCGCAGCAGCTGCGCGCTCAAGGCGAGAACGTCGAATTGTTGGTCCTCGTCGAAACACTTGCCAGGAATCACGAATTCAGGCCGCACCGTAAGCTCGTCAGTTTTGCTGCCCGGTTCCTTGGAATGAAGCCGACAGACGAATTGGAGTACTTTGTCCGGCTGTGCAAACTGTCCACCGATTTCCGTGCGTTGCCGAGTTCGGAGAGAACCATGTTTATCGCGCGAAGTGTGGGAGCGCTTCCGTGTGTCGCGAGCTCGGCGATGCGCCGCCTGCTCGGCCAGCGCTTTGGATCCAACGGCGCATCCTCGCATTCTCAAGACATCGCTGCTTCCTCGGATGGGTGGGGGGAAGAAGAAGTGAGCACACATTATCGCCGTCTCGTTTACGGCTACGTTCCACGACCATATGCAGGCCGCGTTACGATTTTCCGCGCGGAGGGCGAAAAACATCCGACCGATGATCCCGCCATGGGTTGGCGCAGCTTGGCGCAAAAGGTTGATTCTCACTCAATTCCCGGAGACCACCTCGGCTGCATCTCCCTGGCTGAAAACCTTCCCATTCTCGCCGAACATCTCAAATCGTGCCTCGATTCGTTCCACGGTGCATCGCACGGTTCGGATGCAAGGCAAAAGGAGCATTTGCCGCTTGCCTAATCGCATCCAGGCCAACGTCCCTTCCGTGGAATTCGCGAGTGGGGAGGGCTTTTCCTTGGACCTGCGGAGTTTCGACGTGGCTTTCCCTCCGGCCCAGCCGGCGTCGGTTTTTAGCGTTGGAGACGACCCGAACAAAACCCAACGATGGTCGCTCGCCGATTTATCCGCTCCCGTCGGATACACCGCCGCTTTCGCTGTCGAGGGAGTTGCCCCCCGGATCGAGCAGTGGCAGTGGCCCGCCTGATCGCACCCGGCTCCCGAACATGTCAGAAGCAAGAGGGTGGCGTCAGCAATCGGACCACAAATTACAATTGGTTCATGACAAAAGCGGACTGGAACTTGAAGGCAATTTCAGGCTATGTTGGCGCCAATGGCATCCGAGGATGCCAAAAGGGAAACTACGGTATCTTTACACGAAAATGTTCCGAGCGACTCCTGCTGCCGGTAAGCACATCCGCTTCGCTTCCGCCTGGGTATTCTGCGCGGTCCTTCTCGGCACGTTCCCTCTCCCCGCACTCGTGGCAGCGGCTTCCGGCGAAGTTCATGGCCTGTGGGTCTGGAAGAGCCCGACCCTGCTCGAAGCGCCGCGCGGCGCCGAGGACTTGTTGGAATTCTGTAAGTCCGAGGGCATCAACGAAATCTATGTGTCCGTGTCCGCGCGCAGCGAGGCAGACGAGGAACGCCAGCTTGCCCGCCTGATCGCCTTGGTCCATCGCTCGAACATTCGCGTGGAAGCCCTGTTATCGAGCACAGACGCAGACGAGCCGGGCAAACACAGAGATACGCTCCTGAGTCACGTCCAGGTAATCATGCAATTCAACCAAAGCCATCCGGCGGATCGGTTCGACGGGATTCATCTGGACATCGAACCGCAACAGCGGCCGGAAAACAAAGGCCCGGGAAACCTTCGATTCGTGCCGGGCCTCGCCGAGGCATTTCGCGCCGTACGCGCGGTCGCGGAGCCGGCCGGGATGACGGTGAACGCGGACATCCAGAACAAACTTCTCAAGGGCGATCTGGAAGAACGAAAGATGCTTCTGTCCGCGGTGCCACGAGTTACGTTAATGATGTACGAGTTGAGCAGTCCTGGAGACGGGGACAGCGCCGAACAAAAGGCCGAAAAAGTACAGGGCGCCAGTCAGAAATTCCTCGATATGGCATTCGACGGATTGGGCGACCGGAATATGGCTAAAATGGTGATCGCACTGCGCACGCCAGATTATGACGAGATGCTTCCGGAGATGCTGAAGAAACTCGACGACGCGAATCGCGCGAATCCGCATTACCTGGGATGGGCGCGGCACTCTTACAACGATCATTTATCAGCGCACTGATCAGAACTGAAGGAGCGGGATGGCAATTCTCGTAACGGGTGGAGCAGGTTACATCGGCAGTGTGACCGTGGAAAGGCTGCGAGCCAAGGGCGAGCCGGTGGTGGTGCTCGACGACCTCGTGCGCGGCCATCGGTCCGCCGTGAATCAAGCCGTGCCGTTCTATCGCGGGCGTATTGGCGACCGCGCGCTCATCGAGCGCATAGCCGCCGAACACAAGATCGAGGCTTGCGTTCACTTTGCGGCGCTCGCCTACGTAGGCGAGTCGGTTGCGGAGCCGGCGAAGTACTTCGAGAACAACGTCGAGCAGGGTGTTGCTTTGATGGGCGCGCTGGTGAACGCGGGCGTAAAGCGCGTGGTCTTTTCGTCAACCTGCGCCACGTACGGCGAGCCGAAGCAGGTTCCGATTCCGGAGTCGTGCCCGCAATGGCCGGTGAATCCGTACGGTTGGTCGAAACTTCTGATGGAACGTTTGCTGGACAGCTACGATCGATCGTACGCGCTCAAGTTCGTCGCGCTGCGCTATTTCAACGCGGCTGGCGCAACCGAGGATCAGGGCGAGTTCCACGAGCCGGAATCTCATCTGGTGCCAAACGTACTGGCCGCTGCAATGGGGGAAAGGCGGGAGCTCTCCGTTTTTGGAAACAACTATCCCACTCCGGATGGGACGCCGATCCGCGATTACGTGCATGTGTCCGATCTCGCCGAGGCGCACATCCGGGCTCTCGAGTATCTTCGCAAGGGCGGCCGATCCGATTTTCTCAACCTCGGAACCGGGCACGGATATTCGGTGCTCGAGGTGATCGAATGCGGCAGGCAAGTGACGGGACGTCCGATCCCGATCCGGAACGAGGCGCCGCGGCCAGGCGATCCCGCGCGGCTGGTTGCGGATGCACGGAAGGCTGAAACCGTGCTGGGTTGGAAGCCGGCCATGTCGGATCTGTCTTCGATTCTGCGTTCACAGTGGGAGTGGCGGCAGAAACATCCGCGAGGTTACGCAGAATAAAAAAGAATCCCGGTACGAAGGTCGGGCTTCTTGCCCTTCAGAGGGCTGTGCCGATTAATAGTGAGTCCTGCCGTAGTGCTTCCGGTTTATAAGCCGCAGAGGTTGCCGGCCAATAATTTCTACTGCGCCGTCAGACCGTAGACATCTAGTTCGCCCGAAACACTAGTAGAACCAAAAGCACCACCGGTGTTGTTGCCACGGGTTCCGACGTACACCTTGCCGTTCGCGACGGTGGGGACGTTGAACTTGACGGCGTTTCCGGCGGCATCCGTGGTGACCAGCGTGCTGTTCCACAGATCCGAAGTGAGCGTCGTGGCATCATAGGCATGAAGAACGGCTGGTCCGCAAGACTTGGACTGAGTGGTGCAATAGCTGGAATTGTTTAACGCCCAGACGATTGCGTTGCTTGAGCCGGTAGAAGATACAGACGGTGTAGCGCCTGGGAAACCGTAGCTCGTTGAAGATTGAGACGCAATGGAAGTGTTGAACAGATTTGTGGAGGTGTTGAAAGAGTAGGAAACCAGAGCGCCATTGATTCCTGCAATGTAGAAATTATTGTTCCAGAAGGCGCCGGTGGAGAAGTCCCCGTGGCCAATGTTGAAGTTCTGTCGGGAGTTGCCGTCC
>Ga0224550_1000190_pt1 | contig 13841 bp, 17 predicted proteins | sample 714P31014metaG_FD_179905 | JGI IMG/M metagenome (GOLD analysis project Ga0224550, IMG submission 179905) | Peat soil microbial communities from Stordalen Mire, Sweden - 717 P3 10-14 | ecosystem: Environmental > Terrestrial > Soil > Wetlands > Peat | place: Sweden: Norrbotten County, Stordalen...
GTGGTACCCCCCTCCCCCCCACCCTATTAGAATCATGGAGTTAGGTGGGGAATTCGGCGCAAAATATAGTTTTCAAAGAACTTAGAGGCAAAATATTTCAAACAAAGGAGTTAGGGCCCGACTCTTGGTCGGGATCGCCGTTGGCGCCGGCGCGGTTGTGCGGCCTCTGCCTTGGCAATGATTGCGCAGAGTGAGAACCGGGCGCAAGGTTGGATGTCACAGTGGGCTGTGGATTTCTGGTAGCGGGCTATTCGCCGTGTTGCTGGCTAGATGTCGGCCACGGCTCGCCATCCGCACGCTTTCTCTCGAATGTTTCGACAAACTTTTCTAGCTGCCGAATCCTCATCTTGCCAGTCCTATCTGCTTACGGGCCTCACAAATAGCTGGCTCCCAAGGATTTGTAGCTTTGTCGGATGAAGCAATCCAAGTTCTATGTTCTTAAGCAGCGCTTTGTTGTCGTTGCCATCGGCACCTCGGACTATCGGGACACAACTGGAGGCTACAACTTTCTGACATGGATGCAGAGCTTGCAAGTCAAACTTCCCGACAACATTTCTTTGGATGACCTCGCCGGAATTATCGAAAAGGAAAGTGGCTCTACATTCGCCGCTTTGGGCGTTAGCAAGTCCTTGAGTGACGGGACGCTCAAAAACAGCAGTTTCGCTGCACCGTGCGAGGTTTTCGCTCAGTTTGTGATCGTGGGCTACCAAGGCGGTACGATTCAGGTCCAAAAGGTTGAATTTGACATTGACTGGAATCACAAGAGTTTGATTGGTCCCATCCGTACCGTTCTCTATCCAGACGGAGCCGAGAGCAATTACCGGGTAATTTGGTTTGGAGCCAAAGAGGCTATTACAGACTACCGAAACAGGCACAGCTACGCGCACCAGCAAGCAATGGCTCTCTGCCCGAAAGCAATGGCCGATATTGATAGCCTTACTAGGTATCCCTCCCTCCATGAAACCGTAGCCCTTAGTCGGGCGCTTGTCCAAGTCGAGGAAAACACGAATCCAGACACGGTCGGCGGACCCGTCAGAACCGTAAGAATTCTGCCTACTGGATGGGCAGAGGAAGATGGAATCGCTGCTCTGCCCAAAGCCGGGACACCCACAAAGAAGAATCGCAAATAGTGTCAGTAGCCAGCAACACAGCCCGGCAGCCCACTGCCGAATTTCTTGCGGACGGCACCTCCTATGGTTGAAATATTGGAAAAACTCTGACCTTGGACTAGCCTGATTCCTGAGATTGGAGGTTGTATGAACAAGCATCCACTCGCCGGGTTGGCTGTTGCCGCCATTCTTGCATGCACGTGCGCAGGTCAATCCGCAGGTCAATCAAGGACTACCGCTCCCTCCGACGGCTTGGCGTTGCTGAAACGAGTCGCCCAGCACTACGCCGACGCCAAGTCTTACCGGATCGAGTTGGTCGAGGAACGTGCCACCACGGGCGATCTATACCGTAATTGGCAGAAAACCATCATGGATGCGGCCGAAGCTCCCGGCAACCGTTATCGCTACCAGGGAGAATCGAACTTTGGCCGAGCCTTGCTGATAGCCGATGGGACGAACGTTTGGAGTTATCGGGAAAGCGTCCACTTGTATACGAAGCAGCCGATCGCACTTGGGGAGTCAGGGAAAGCTGGGACGTTCAATATGGACCAGAATGCTTTGATGAACTCCCAGCAACTACGCAAGAGGCTTGCTGCATTGGCGCAGCATTACAATTCGGCAACCCGCCTGGCTGACCAGACCGTCGTGGTCAACGGCGCCAAGGGTCGTTGTTATGTGGTTCGGGTTCGCGCGGCGGACATGAAGCGGACATCGGATGATACTGCCGAGGAGACTTTTTGGATCGACAAGAAAAGTGAGACGGTGGTCAAGAGTCTGCAACATGGCCGCATTCACATGATGAATGGGAGTGCGTCCGTTGCCGAGGATGAGGAAACATCCGCGACTTACACGCGGATTGAGCTTGATGCCCAAATTCCAGATCAGTTCTTCGCCTTCACTCCGCCGCAGGACGCGGCGTTGGTCGATCAGTTTCCTAATCTGATGAAACCCGGCGGCGGACCGCTGTTTGGGCGGCCGGCGCCGATTCTAAAGCTTAAGTCCGGTTCCGGAGAGCTGGTTTCACTCGATTCGTTCCGGGGCAAGCCCGTTATTCTCGACGTTTGGGCTACATGGTGCCAGCCATGCATTAAGGCCCTGCCCCAGCTCGCGAGCCTGTACGCGGACGCGAAAGATAAGGGACTCGTCTTGCTTTCCGTCGATCAGGATGAGGAAGCAAGCAGCGCCAGCGCCTTCCTGGCGAAAAATGGATACACATGGGCCAATTTTCACGATGATGGAGAAATCGCGAAGACGTTAGGGAGTCTCGGGATTCCCCGGACGATTCTGATCAATCCTCAGGGAACGGTGGTGTACGACAGTGGCAACCTAGTCGGAGCCGGTGAAAACCAACTCCGCTCGGAGGTTGCGAAACTCGGCCCGGATTACGCTTCCCTGGCGCCGAAACCGGCGCGAACGGAATGCGGCGCTTCCCAGTGAAAACGTCCGCCCGCAGCCCCGGCTGCGGCGCTGTAGAACAGGTCATCTAGAACAATCGCCGCAGCGGGTACCATGCGCTACTAACAGCCCGAACCCTTCTGGCAAGTATGCACGCGGCTCGCCCACGTGCAGCCGCTACCGACGCTGCCGTTGCAATTTGCAGTCTGGTTTCCGTTCATGTACTCATCCACGGCCCAGAATGTGAGGTCATCATTTGGATCGGCCGACACGCTCACATATTCGCCCCAGGAGTCGTCCGTCTCATCCTGTCCGCTGGCCCCGCTGTTACTCAGAATCGCCACCGGCAAACCCTGATTTCCCAGGGAATCTACCGTGACGAAGAAGGGCGAAGGGTCGTAGTTGCTCACGCTTTCATGTTTGGTGCTCCCGGTGGAAGTGTAGGTAATGCCAAGGTCGCCGTCCTCGTCCATAGCGACGCTGGGCATAGAGAGAAAATTCTTATCGGTAGTATCTTGAATATCCCCGGTAACTGCGACGGACGGCGCACTTCCGGCCAGAATCTTGTAATAACGAATTCCCGTGCGGTGAGTCGAAGTGTTCTCCTGCACCGTGTGTGTCACCGCCAGATACTCACCGTTTGACTCCGCGGGCAGGTAACGATAGGCCAGACGATACATCAGACGGTCTCCCAGTCCATCGACGTCGCCGCCGTAGGGCTCGGGGATGCAGTAGGTGTTATACGGTTTGGTCAGGTTGTAGCAACCCGGAGTGTACGCCTTGGAGAGATTGATCAAGGTCGGTCCCGCTCCTGTGGTGAAACCCGACCAGGTCCAAAACGCCAACTGGCTCGAGGTACAAGGAGCGACGGTGCACTGGCTGTTGGTGCCAGTATTGCTCGGATTCACGAGAGCCAGGAAATATTCTCCAGCCGTAGTCGAAGGAATCGCCTCGTTGCCTTCGAAATCAGCCGGCAACAGTGTATGGATCAGGCTGGTGTCCGTTCCCCCAGTGCCGCCAGCGTAACCGGGAATGTAGGTGTAACAAACAGGAGCCTTCGAAGACAGACCCTCAATAATGTCGGCCTTGTCCAACTGACAAACTTCGAAGCCCACAATATCGTATTTGTTGCTTGCATCCTCCAGATCCCAGGAGACGTAGAAACCATCGGACCAGGTGCCAAACCGCGCGTAGTCCGGGAAATATGATTTGCCTTCCGGATTCAGCGGCAACGCCGGAGTAATGTTGTAGGCATAGACGTTCCAGTTGCTTTCGTAGCTGGCGCCCTGCAGATTGCTCGCCGGGAGGGTTCCGGTGGGAGCGCTGACTCCGATGCAATAGTAATAAGGCCCGCTTCCACTGGGGTCGAAGATGTTGCCCAGCACAAACACGTCATCAATCCGGTCGTAGGACGCAATGCCATCGAGCGAGGGATTGCTGCAGTAAGTCTTACCCGAGGGTTCGAACAAAGTAGCAATCCACTGCGGAGTGGCGCCGCTCTTGCGCTGATTGCTGAAGATCCCGTTGCCGGTGGCGCGGTCAAAGGCCTGCACATAGTTGCCGGCAAATTCCAGATATTGGCCCACGCCTGCCGAATTGGTGGGACCGACCGCACCATTTGGATCGGCCTGCGGACGAGGCGTTTTTCCACCCGCGAGAATGCTGCTTGCGTCCAGGCCCTCGAACTGTCCTGTCCACGAGCCGGTGGCGGGTGACGAGAGATCGAATCCCACCCATGAAGTCCCTCCCGGGCACGAGCTAGAGGAATTGTTCCCGGCGCACCAGGCTTGACTCGGTGCCGTCGCCGCAGTGCAGGTTCCCGTCGGTGGAACCGCGCTGCAGTTGTTCTGCGCCATAGATGCCGACGCGGCCAGTAAAAGCAAAGTCGGTATCCCGAAATAGAATCGGAAGTTTCTCATAGTCCTCGTTTCACTCCAGAAAAACGGATCGCCCCTGTTCCTTGTATATCGAAAGGGCACTTCAGCTTCCATGGCCCGTTAGTGCCATGTCCTTCAAATTCAATTACTTACATGTAAATAACTGGGGTTGCACACGAAGATATGCAACTCATTGCACACCCAGAAGACTTTCGGTTTCTAGTCCTGCCGCCGATCGGGGGCGACCCCGTCATCGGAGGCGTGGGTTTTACGAAAGAGGATTTCCAGCACGAGTAAGCCCGCGCCGAGAACGATCGCGCTATCGGCGAGGTTGAACACCGGCCACTGGTGCCGCTTCACATAAAACAGAAGAAAGTCCACCACGCGTCCGCTCGTAAGCCGATCCCACAGGTTGCCCAAGGCTCCTCCCATGATGAGCGACAAACCAACACCCGTCACCGAGTGCGGGTGGTTGTCCGTCGAAAGGAGAATCGAGACCACGATCAGCGCCACCACGGAAAAGCCAATCAGCATCGCGGTCTTCCAGGGAGCGGGCGAGTCGGCGAACAGGCTGAAGGCAGCGCCGGTATTCTCGGTATGAGTCAGGCGGAAGAAGCCCGGAATAATCTGGATGTGGGCGTACAGAGCGATCCGCTGGGCCGCCATGTGCTTCGTCCAGCGGTCAAGCACGACCACGATAAAGGCGATAAAGAGATGGAGTGTGCGCGCCGAGTTCTTGGTCATTCGTGGTTTTGGCCTGCAAACATCTTAAACGAGTTTCCCGCCACTCATGGCAAGCCGGTCGCTTCGCCGCCGGAAAGCCTGTCGATTCTTGGATTTTTTTTTCCGCTTTCATTTTTTGTTTGGCTGTCGGCAAGGCTGCCGTTTATGCTGGTGCGGCTCCTGAGGATTTGTTTGATTTCCATGCCGGCGAAATGTGCGCATGAGATTCCTAAAAAGCTGGAAGATCCGGATCCTGCTGTTTTTTGCCGTGGTCGGGCCGGGATTCATCACCGCCAACGTCGACAACGACGCCGGCGGCATCCTCGTCTATTCCCAAGCCGGGGCTCAATTCGGACACCTTCTGCTATGGACCATGATCCCGGTCACGCTGTCGCTGATCGTGGTGCAGGAGATGTGCGCCCGCATGGGCGCGGTGACCGGCAAAGGCCTGAGCGATTTGATCCGCGAGGAATTCGGCCTGCGCATCACGTTCCTGATGATGATTGGCATTCTCCTCACCAACTTCGGCAACGTGGTAACCGAGTTCATCGGCATCGCCACCAGCCTCGAATTGTTCGGCTTCTCGCGCTATGCCACGGTGCCAGTGTGCGCGGTCATCGTTTGGTTGATTGTGGTGAAGGGGCGATACAAGAGCGTCGAGAAGGTGTTCCTCGCGGCATCCTTCTTTTACGTCACCTATATTCTCGCGGGAGTCCTGGCAAAACCCGCATGGATTCAAGCGTCCATCGCTACCATCAAGCCCCCGCCTCTGAGCTCATTCCGCGACCAGGCGTACTTGTTCATGGTGATCGGGGTCGTAGGCACGACGATTGCCCCGTGGATGCAGTTCTATCTGCAATCCTCGATTGTGGAGAAGGGTGTCACCAAGCGGGGATATAAAGCTTCGCGGCTGGATGTGGTGACGGGCTGCATCTTTACCGACGTGGTGGCATGGTTCATTATTGTGGCCTGCGCGGCCACGCTTTATGTACACGGCTTCCGCGACATCAAGTACGCCGCAGATGCGGCACAGGCGCTGAAACCGCTGGCCGGCCAATATGCGTACATCCTTTTTGCGGTTGGACTATTCAATGCCTCGCTGTTCGCGGCGTCGATTTTGCCCCTTTCCACGGCCTACACGGTGTGCGAAGGTCTGGGATTCGAATCCGGCGTGGGCATGAAATTCAACGAAGCGCCGGTCTTCTACTGGCTCTATACGCTGCTCATTGCAGCCGGAGCCGCATTGGTTCTGCTGCCCGGTTTGCCGCTGGTCCGGATCGTGCTCTGGTCCCAGGTGGTGAATGGCATCGTGTTGCCGTTTGTCCTCATCTTCATGTTGCTCTTGATCAACAAGAAGGAGCTGATGGGCGAATACGTGAACACGCGATTCTTCAACTTCGTGGCGTGGACGACCACCGTGCTCATGGTCGGCTTGACCGCAGCATGGTTCTGGACGTTAAGAGCGGGATGAGGAAAGCAGAATGATACAGGCGTCAGACTTTCGACTTCAGATTCCAGTCCAGACCCTGTTCGACCAAGTCCGGACCCTGAAATAAGTCCGGAAGCCTATGCTAGAGCAGCTTGCCTGCAGCCAAGTCCTCGACCAGAGCGAGGTCCGCTTCGAGGAAATCGTAGGCAGGAAGGTTCTTCGGCTCCGACCACTGCACGTCGCGAAAGATGCGATTCTCCATCGGCCCCTCGTACTCGCGGACGACAAAAAAACTAAGCTCCACCGTCGCGCCATTCGGATATCGGTGCTGCAAATGCGCGACCCGATCGCCGATCTTGGCCCGAATCCCTAGCTCTTCTTCCAGTTCGCGGCGCAGCGCGGCGGACGGCTGCTCGCCCTCTTCGATTTTCCCTCCGGGAAACTCCCATTTTAGCGGCATGGTTTGATGGCGCGTCCGCTGACACACCAGCAGCTTGCCGTCTTTCTCGATCAGGGCTGCGACCACGCGTTTCATGGGTTCGAGGGACTAACTACGAAGAGCGCTGGCCACGGTCCACGCAGCCGCTAAAGGTGAAGGCGAATAGCCCCACGCCAGTAGAGCACACCGGTCCCGGTTCGACGCTCATCGAATGGATTTTTCCAGTTTTCTGCCCACGAGCATCGCGCAGTACTGCACCAGTTGCTGATCTTCGACGGCGAAAGCGGCGCAGAAGTGGCTGTCGATATCGAGTTCCCCGACTACTCTGCCCTTCACAAAAACGGGGACCACGATCTCGGACTTGGTTTCAAGCGAGCAGGCGAGGTAACGCGGATCCTTGGAGACGTCGTCCACCACGATGGTCTGTCCGCTGGAGGCAGCGGCGCCACAAATGCCTTGGTTGAGCGGGATGCGCGTATGCGGCGTCATAGCACCCAGAAAAGCTCCCAGAACAAGCATCGGGGGCCGGGCGCCAGGCTCAAGCATGTAAAAGCCCACCCAGTTGTACTTGAGCATGCGCTCGTGCAGCAGCTTGCACACGCCATGCATCAGGTCTTGGCTGGTGGGCGCAGCCTCCGCCAGCGCGGTCATCTCCTTGTGAACTTCCTCGATTCGGGTTGCGACGGGCATGACAGAAATCTTAACTCAGACTTGGATATTCCCAGCCAAAGAAGAATGCACGCTGGTAATCTGGCGGATACCTTCCACCCGCGCAAACTGGTCCGGGTGAATGGCATGGGCCAGGGCATCCAAGCCCCGCAGCAGCGTGGGAGCGGGGGTGTTGAGGTATTCATCGCGAATACAGAAAACCCGCCCGTTTCGAACCGCGGCGATATCTTGCCAGTGGCGAGCCTCGATGATTTTTTCCAGTGGAACTCTGTCGCCGGCTCCGCACCAGGCGGCAACTAGAACCTCGGGGTCGAAGCGAATTACCTCTTCGGCTGTGATCTGGCGGCCCGGCTCACCCACAAAATCGCCGCCAGCGGCGTCAACCAACTCGGCGACCCAGGGTTGAGAGGCAATGAGCGGCTTGCCCCACTCTTCGCAGAAAACCCGTGCACGTGCCCGGCCCAAGCTGCAGGCTCGGATTTCTTCGATTCGACGCTGCATGTGCTCAATCACTCGCTCACCGCGTTCGGAAGCTCCCACTGCGCCGGCGATGATCGCGATATCGGCGTATATATCAGCCAGAGCCCTGGGCGCGAGGCCCAGAAAACGCGCGCCGGACTTGAGAATTTCGCTGACAGCCTGTTCCTGATAGGGCACGGATGCAACGACGAGGTCAGGGTGAGTTGCGATGATTTCGCCGGCAGCGGCGGTCCACGAGTCGTGAAGAATGGTTCGCGGTTTGGCGGTGACCTCGGGAACAACGTCGGCACAATACTTTGTGCATGCGACCACGCGATCCAGTTCGCCGAGAGCCGCAAGCACAACCGTGGCACTCGGCTGCAGACAGGCGATGCGGCGCGGTAAGTGAGAGGAGCTCATAAGACTCGGCTTGGCATTGAAACTACTCGCGCACCAGCTTCAACGCCGCCGACAACGCATCGATGGCTAACTGGGCCGCGTGTGTGGAGGCCTGCGGCAGTCCGCCGACAGCGGCGATCACATCCTGGCGCTGCAGTTTCCCAGCTTCGTTCAGCGTCTTTCCCACGACGTGTTCCGTCATCGCCGAAGCGCAAGCGATGCTGGCAACGCAGCCTTTCGCTTTGAATCGCGCCTCGGAAATGCGCCGCCCATCTACCTTCAAAGTGAGCCGCAGCAGATCGCCACAAGCCGGGTTTTCGATTTCTACGGCGGCATCGGCGCCGGCAATTTCTCCCGCATTACGCGGATTCTGAAAGTGATCGAGCAATCGCTCGGAGTACATGCCATCCCATTGTAGCGGGCCGCGCGCCTGGCGCGGACTCATCGACGGGATCGCATGTTCTCGGGAAAATAAATCGTCCAACCACGCTGGCGGGCTATCTGTTCAAGATCAGGATTCGGATTCACCGCGAAGGCGTGCGCAGCCATCGCCAGCATTTCGATGTCCCAGCGCGAATTGCCGAATGCAGCGTCGATTTCTTTCTCTGCCGCATCCCGCAATGCCTTCGGTTTGCCCGGGCCAGAGGGCACACGAACCAGCCGATCGGTAATGATGCCGTTTTCGATCTCGACAGCTGCAGCGAGAATGCGATTCTCCGCAATCCCAAATTGCTTCATCGCGGCGCGTATCACCCATTCGTTCGACGAAGAAACTGCCCACACTTCGCAATCGCTTTGCTGCAGCAGGCGAACCAGTTCCAGCATCTCGGGAAAAATCGGACCGGGAAACGAATGCTCTTCAAACTCACCGGCAGCGCTGATCAGCACAGACTCCGACATGCCTTTGTGCATGGTGACCATCTCGCCGCACATTTCCTCTTCGCTGACATTGCCGGCTTTGTAGTCGGCGTAGCGAGCTCGCATAGAGCGCCCCACTTCGGCGGAGACAAAGCCTCGTTCGATCTCCCAATCGAAGAAACTTACGCCGGCATCGCCCGACCACAGTGTTCCGTCACAGTCAAAGGCAGCGACGCGGGGTTCAAGGCGAAGGACGGTCTCGAGAAAACTGTGCATCAGGAGTGAGAAATCTCGTCACGCACTCTCAATCAGACCGCGCCGTCAGATTGCCGTACTCCCCAGGCGTGTTGATGTTAAGGGCCACGAAAGGATCGTCGATGGCGACGTATTCGATGCGTTCCTGATGCAGGTGTTCGATGTCGCGCGCGCTCGAACTGGACGGAGCCTGAAGGAAGGCTCCGATCATTTCGCGGCCCACGATGTAGGGGTGTCCATGCTCGCCGGAGTATTCGGGGACAACGGCCCAGATGTTTTCGCCGGCGGATTGGAAGGCATCGTGCAATGTCTGGACGGTCGCGGTGCTCACTGGAGGGCGGTCGATCAAAGTGACGATGGCGGCATCACGGCCCCGATTGAGAACCTCCTGCAAGCCGACTTGCAGAGAGCTGAACTGGCCTCGGCCGGGATCGGGATTGACGACGAGCGATGCGCCACGCGCGTAGACCACAGGCGCAAGCACCGATTCGTTTTTTCCCACCACCACCAGAATGAAATCGGTGGAAAGCGAAAGTGAGCGGATTGCGGCCGAGAGGAACGTATCTTGCCCCGGAGCCCGTCCCCCTGTAGCCGGAGGCCAAGGCAGGAGAGCTTTATCCACGCCCATGCGCGACGACTCGCCGGCGGCGAGGATGACTGCAGCGAAGCTGGGGGCACGAGTCATGGATGATGGGACAGACTGTCCCGACTTTCTATCTACTCACGATTGGAAACTACGACGGTGCAATTGGCAATCGGAAACTGAAAATTCCAGAAATTCAGCGGTTGCGTTCGCCGTCTTCCAATGGCTCGCTTGCAGGCTCTGAATCTCGGCTTGGCTCACGTTGCGCGCCTTTGAACCAACTCATGTGTGGAAGGTTTGAGGCCGCGTTGCGCCGCACCGCGATCAGTTCGGCGGTAATGGCGACGGCGATTTCTTCCGGCGTTATGGCGCCGATATCGAGTCCGACGGGAGCATGGACACGTTCGAACAGCCGCGCCGGCAGACCTTCCTGCTGCAGCGTCTTGAAGATTTCGATCACCTTGCGCTTGGAGCCGATCATGCCAATGTAACGGGCGGGCGTTTGCACGGCCCAGCGTAAAACCCGCATATCGTCGCGATGGCCACGGGTGACGATCACAATGTAGGACGACTCGTTGGGGTCGAGCTTCTGCGTCGCCTCATCGAAATCGAGCGCGTGAACTTCGCGGGCTCCGGGAAAGCGTTCTTTGGTGGCGTAGGAGGAGCGGTCATCGGCCACGATCACGTCGAATCCGGCATTGTTTGCAGTCTGGCAAAGGTTTATCGCTACGTGGCCTGCGCCAAATACATAAAGCAACGCTGGAGGCAAGACCGGCTCGATGAAAACTTCTAGCGTGCCCCCGCAAACCAGGCCAGTGTCGTACTTGGGATCCTGATTGAGGTCGAAAGTGAGGGTGCGCGGCTTTTCCGACTCCATCACTTCACGTGCCGCCTGCCACACATCCGCCTCAACGCAGCCTCCTCCGATGGTTCCGACGATGGAGCCGTCATCGCGAACCAGCATCTTGGCGGTGCGAAACGAAGGGATCGAACCGCGCACGTTCACAATCGTAGCCACCGCGCCGCGCCGTCCCTCGCGGCGGAGCTGTACGATTTGTTCGTAGATGTCCATGAAGGATGTAGGACTAAGCTGCAGATCTGATTATCAGTCGGTTAACAGGAGAGAGTCAAACTCGACAGAAAGCAAAAGCCCCGGTCATCACTCCGGGGCTTTCTCCACTAAACCAGTAGGAACGACGCGGCCTGCCAAGCATTTTAATCGTGAACCGGCAAAAAGCGATTGTCAAGCTTACGTGGGGCTTGGGCGAACCGCAACTGGCTGACGAGTTCAATAAATTCCTCCCGGACTCCGTATTGGGAATTCCCCATCGGGGAAGTATGCTTGTGTGGCATCAGACCTAACAGGAGAGTGATCGCATGAAAGCCGTGCGCATTCATCAATTTGGTGGGCCGGAAGTCCTGACCTATGAAGACGTGGCCGATCCGCAGCCGCGTAAAGATCAGATTTTAGTGCGCGTGCGGGCGTGCGCTTTGAATCACCTCGACATTTGGGTGCGCAAGGGATTGCCCGGAGTCAAGCTCCCGCACATTCTCGGCAGCGACATCGCCGGCGAGGTGGTCGAACTGGGCGAGTACATCAGCGGGTTCAAAGCCGGGCAGCGGGTGTTGCTGTCGCCCATGCACTTTTGTGGACACTGTTCGAAGTGCCTGGCTGGCCTGCAGAATCAGTGCCGTGAATTTGCCGTGCTGGGCAATAGCATGGACGGCGGAAACTGCGAGTTGATCGCCGTGCCCGCGGCCAGTGTGATTCCCATTCCCGACACGCTCGATTTCAATCAGGCAGCCAGCGTGCCGCTCGTATTTGTGACTGCCTGGCACATGCTGGTGTCGCGGGCTCAGGTGCGTCCGGGACAGACCGTGCTGGTGCTGGGGGCGAGTTCGGGCGTTGGCATTGCGGCCATTCAGATCGCGAAGTTATTTCACTGCCGCGTAATTACCACCGCCGGCGACGACACCAAGCTGGAGAAAGCGCGTGCGCTGGGTGCGGACTTCGGGATTGATCACTACAAGCAGAAAATCTCAGAAGAAGTCCGTAAGATCACCAACAAAGAAGGCGCGGACATCGTCGTCGAGCACGTGGGCGCAGTCACCTGGCCGGAAAGTGTGAAGTCTCTCAAGAGCGGAGGCACACTGGTCACATGCGGCGCAACCACGGGTCCGGACGTGAAGATCGACCTGCGCCATTTGTTTGGGCGCCAGTTGTCGCTGCTAGGCTCTTATATGGGGACGATGGGCGATCTCCACGAAGTGTTAAGGCACGTGTTCGCCGGACGGCTAAAGCCGGTGGTGGACCGCGTGTTTTCGTTGGGCGAAACACGCGCCGCCCATGAGTATTTGGAGAAGAGCCAGATGTTCGGGAAAATAGTTGTGAATCCGTAAGGGACTCTTAAACTCGGCTGAGGGACATACTGATTTTGGGTGGCGCAGCGCTTCCAGCGCTGCGATAATGCCCTTGCCATGCTTGAGGGCTTCAGCCCCCGAGGTACCTCTTGGGCATCGACCAATGAAACGAACTCAGCCGTCATTCGCCATTTGCGTCAGGAATAAGGGCTATGCCGCTGCGCTCGAATTGCGGAAACTCTACCAGGTCGTCGCAGATGAAACCGCAGCCAAGCTTCACCAGATTCGCGTGATTGATGAGTCCGGCGAAGACTATCTTTATCCCCAGGAATACTTCGTCCCGGTGCAACTCCCGCAATCGGCGGAAAGAGCAGTGCGGCGAGCAAGTAACTCCAGGGACTGAGTTGCGAGAGCCGTGGTTTAGAATAGAACCATGTCCCCCGAACTAAATTTCGGCCCCTACGTTGACGTTGAAGACGGCAAGAGAGTCGTCAAGGATCTGACTTTCGGCAATCCCACGCCGGAAGGCGTCGTTCTCACGACAATGGATTCGGCCGTCAACTGGATGCGAAAAAGCTCTATCTGGCCCATGACGTTTGGCTTGGCTTGCTGCGCCATCGAAATGATGTCGATGGGCGCGTCGCGGTTTGATATTGCGCGCTTCGGGGCAGAGGTATTTCGTCCCTCGCCGCGGCAAAGCGATCTTATGATCATCGCCGGTCGGGTCTCGAACAAAATGGCTCCAGTGATCCGGCAGTTGTGGGAGCAGATGCCCGAACCCAAATGGGTCATCTCCATGGGAGCGTGCGCGACCTCGGGCGGCGTCTTCCAGAACTACGCCTTGGTGCAAAGCGTTAACCAGGTTATCCCCGTCGATATCTACGTCCCCGGATGCCCGCCGCGTCCAGAGCAGCTGATCTACGCCATAACTCTCCTGCAAGAGAAAATCCAGAAGGAGCACGGCACAATCAGAAAGGCGCTCAACCTGAAATAACCGGGATCGAGATGGCCGAGATTGATAGCCGAGATTAAAGATCGACGAGATTAAGATAGCCAGCATTTTTCTTGAGAGTTTCATTTCCTCGTAGAGCGCAGCCCTAATCTTGTGTTCCGTCTCCCATTCTGGGTCTCCCGTAACCTGCTCTCCAAGAACAATTTGCACTGGTCTGAGCCTTCCACGCACTTGAACGTTCAGCGAAAACCGCAACTATTAGCTCTGAGCAGAATCTAATCAGTTGGATGTTGGTGAACTTGGGAGATTGGTGGGCGAGGAGCGCGTCGCTCA
>Ga0224550_1000192_pt1 | contig 13808 bp, 16 predicted proteins | sample 714P31014metaG_FD_179905 | JGI IMG/M metagenome (GOLD analysis project Ga0224550, IMG submission 179905) | Peat soil microbial communities from Stordalen Mire, Sweden - 717 P3 10-14 | ecosystem: Environmental > Terrestrial > Soil > Wetlands > Peat | place: Sweden: Norrbotten County, Stordalen...
TGAGGCCCTAACACATTCGCTTCAACAACCTCAACAACGTCCCCTGCTCGGCTCTCGAAAGCGGCGCGAGCGTCTCCTCCGTAATCCTCGCGGCTTCGCGCATCGCCGATTCCGTAATTTTGCGCCCGCGCCCCGTCAAATGAACCATCAACAGCCGCGCGTCCTGCAAATCCGCGCGCACCTCCGTGAATCCGCGCTTGGTCAACCGGTCAATCACGCCCTTGATCGTCGCCGCATCCATCGCCGTCAATCGCCCCAGCCGATTTTGCGAGCACGGCCCCACTTCGTAGAGCTTCGCCAGCGCCGCAAATTGCGTCGGCGTAAGCTCGTAGAGCATCCGCTTGGTAAAAATCGCGATATGCCGCTGCACCACTTGCCGAAGAATAAACCCCGCCTGCCGGTCAAGAATGTATCGTTTCGCAGGCACCGCAGCTCCACCCTTCGCCTTAGCCCCCGCCGATAGTCCTCGCCCCAAACCCGGCCCCCGGAACAAAAATAATGCAGCTGCAAATGGATGCGGAGTATACACCGCAGGGCAATTGGTTTCGCGGGCGAAATCGGGACGGAACAGTTGACGACAGAGCGTCGAGAAACGCTGGATCAGCATCCATAGGCCACCAATAAATCCCCCGCCACGTGACTGAGAGCTGCGCCCGGACATGATAATTGCCTTGACTCATTGTTTAGGATATCCTAAACTTAACTTGGAATGGATTCTAAGCCTCACTAAGGACGTAATGGAGCGAAGCGATGCCGCCAGAGCCGCTCACCTTCAGACTTGTTCCGTACGTACAAGTTTCCAGTCAACGGGCCGTCGGATTCCTTGCTGGGCATTCCGAACTAGATGCCTGGGAGACCTACGACACGTTCGACACGCAGCAGAAGCGGGCGGTTAATGTGAGGATGGAGCACTGGATAGCAGGGAATAATCGGCCGGGAACGATGTTTCACGGTTTTCCGAACCGATCTGGATACGAGGAATGCTTTGTATTCAAGTATCAGGAGCACCGGTTTTACGGGTTTTTGTGCAACCCGTTGCCTGAGTCGAACGGTCGATTTCGGCTCTGCGCGCTAACAACGTACGATTGGAAGAGCGAGTGGGAGACCGACGAATCCATTCTTCCGGAGGTCGAGCAATGGAGGACCAATTCGGTCGGATTCGTATATCCGGAATATAGGTGGGGAGGTGCTGCGTGGAACAACTAAAACATTGGACAAGCCGAAGTGTCAACGATCTCGTTTATTCCGTCGCCTCGGGTTTTGTCGCACAAATCGAGACAAAAATGGAAGACGAAGATATGGACAGAAAAACTCTTGCGGACGTCCTTAAGGTTACCCGCGGGCGCGTCTCGCAGGTGCTAAATGATCCTAGCCACTGCAGCCTGCGGGGCTTTGCGAGATACGCACTCGCTGTTGGAATGAAGATGTCCGTTCTAGCGTACGACGACGGCGATGCAAGTAATAAGCTCGGGCTTATCAACGCCGAAGTATTCAGCGACTGTTGGCGACGGTGCGGACGGCCCCGCGACCTCTTCGAACTTCGGGGCGTAGGAGGCACGGCGACGCACGGACAAATCGACCAAAGCATCTACGAGTTCACGACGCCCTGCGCTCCATTTGCTTCTCCAACTTCAACCAAGGTCGAGGGACAACGCGTTACGGGTGTGCCGGCCGGGTCTTATACGTTGACACAAATGCAGACCAGACAGGAGAGTTATGGCCCAAACTGATGAAGCGAACGTGGTACATGGTGCTCAGGACGCCGCTGCTTTGGCTACCAGCGCGGCACAGCTGCCTAACTTTGTCGAAGACCCAGAGTTTGTGACGATCTATACAAACTGGGTACAGTCAGTCTATTCGCCGTTCGATGTCGCTTTATTTCTTGGCGAGGCTACGGGTCCAACCGAAGGAGGTCGAGCAACGATCAAGCGAAAGGCGAAGATTATAATGGCGGTTGCGGAGGCGAAGATCGTGGCAACGATTCTGGCCGGCACAGTCGCAAAGTACGAGGCCCAGTACGGAAAAATCGTACTCGCGCCGGAGCTTTTTCCAAAGGACGATGGCGGTCGCTAGCGGCGTAGCAACTGCTCTTGGAATGCATTTGCAGATGAATAAGCCATGACGATTTATGACGAGCCAATGGGTGCGTCGGGTTTTGGCGGACGCGCGGTGCTCCTGGCGAGTTGAAAAAGCTCCGGTACTATTCGGAGTTTGTGGAAGTGGTGGACTGAGTTTCCAGACAAGATAATGCAGATTGCAGACGCGAAACTGCTCAAGGAAAAGCTGGGGGAGATCCTCGTCGATGGTCCGCTTTATCGGAAGTTTGCATACACAGGCAGAGACTGCCACTTCACACGCAGAGGCGCGATGCCAGGGACAGATCGCTATGGAGAGCTTCCATCAGAGTTGAGGATGATTTGCGGGAACGCAAAATGCAAGGCCCCTGAATGGTGGAAAGTAAGCAGCGACGAAGTGTTCTTCGGCTCTGACTTTATCAAGCAACGAAGGTATACTTGCAAAAATTGCGGCCAGTCGACACAACACTACGAATTCATCTGGCAAGAGAATAAAGACGTTAACCTTTTCATTAAGGTTGGTCAGTGGCCGCCGTCATCGATTGATCCATCTCCAGAACTCGAGAAGGCGCTCGGCCCTGAAGATTCCGAACTCTATAAAAAAGGCCTCGTAAATTTCCAGTTTGGATACGGCATCGGAGCAGTGGCGTATTTCCGTCGCGTGCTAGAAAACAAGATCAATGCGCTGCTTGATTTGATTGCTGAGGCCGCTCGAAATGAGAGCATCGCTAACGAACACATTGCCAGCATCGAGGACGTAAAGAACAGCCACCGTGTAGAGGACAAGATCGTCGTTGCCTCCAAAATTTTGCCAGCGCACTTAAAACCCGGAGGGCACAATCCTCTAGACAAACTGTACGCGCCGCTGAGTGCGGGTTTGCACGGTGAATCCGACGACGAATGTTTGGAGACTTTCGCGGAGGCTCGATTCGTGTTTGAGTACCTCTTCAAAAATCTCACCGAGAGCAACGAGGAAGCACGAAAATATGTTCAGCGCCTTAGTGCCCCGGGTAGTCAAGAAAAGCCCGCTCAAGCGGGGCAGGCGGAACAGGGTGAGAAGTTGAAGAAGTAGCGGCGCGCTCGGAAGGATTTGAAATCCCGACCGCACGCCCCGACGCCGTATCGCTCGGGCCCCGCGCTACTTACCTACACTTCCGAAGTGGCTTACGCGCAGTTGCGATTGCGTGAGTTCCTTGACGTCGAGCTCGCCGTCCTTTTTCACATCGAGCCTGTCGAACTCCGCTTCCATGAAGCTCATCCACTCATGCTTGGAGATTTTGCCGGTTTTGCCGGTATCAATCAGGAGCATCAACTGCCTGGCCTCGTTCTCTCCGAGGGCCACATTATCCTGCGCCTTCGGAACTACATTCTTTTGCGCAACCGCAGTCCCTAACATGGCCCACATTCCGGCCAATACGGCGATAACCACCATGCCCGATGCGACATTCCTTCGCGTCAAGATCATCGACTTCCAAAGCATGTTCGACTCCTCCGACATCATGAACTCTGTCCACGCGATCAGCTGCTAGGACGTTCTGCGTCAGGCGCGCCTCTCCGGGCCGCCTTTGGGCGCGCTCTCTCCCGATAGAATCGAGCGAGAACGCAGATCGAGAACGCGCGCCAAAAAACAAATAACGGCGAAAACCACTTCCACCATTATGGAATTCTCCCCGGATGGTCCCTTCGCTAACGAATCCGTAAGCGAACGGTAGTCCCGCGTGCCTCAGGAAAGCATAAGGAATTCGTAACATTCCTATAAGGGATCAGGGCAGGGGGCAACGCGGAGAAGGCTTAAACGAAGATTCTTGTTCATCACCGCGCCGCAATTTGCTATCGTTATACTCTGATTACGTGCCTAGGACATACTAGGCGCTGCCGGGGGGCTGTAATGAGCGCTGAAGATCAGGAAAAGAAGGCGCGCGCGCCGCTTGAATTTATTGATGCGCGGCATAAGTATGCCTTGCTGAGGCACAAGGCCGATACGGTCGCGAGAGGCCTTGAAGCGTTCGCCAGAATTTTGCGAGACCGCCCCGAGACGATCGCGTTTGACGGAGACGACGCAGCGCTAAGGAACTACAGGGGCTTAGGCGATCTCGTGGATGACGTTCAGAAGGCCGGAGAAGACCTGCAGAGGCTCACCGACCTGATGGAGCAGCTCGGCTTCCCTGACACTCTTGCCGAAAATAGATAGTTACAGCCTGGCGCATCCGGGTGTATATAAGGGGCTCGGTCGACCCCCCAAGGATTCTGATCTTTGAACCGGCCGATAAGGCTCCGAATTCCCATTCGGGGCCTTTTTTACGCGCGACCATAATGGAGGCGGGCTCACGCCGAATACCTGGATTTTTCCCAAAGCGGTATGTGAGAATCCGCCACTGCTGTGAATTCCCGAATGCAGTAGCCGATCCTCGTTGTATTCTGTTTCCCACCGTTTCAGCTTTCGAGCCAGATCTTCCTGTGCCGAAAGTGCTTTCCCCGGTAGAACTCCTCGAATTAGCGGGATAATGTCCCTAATGGGACAGATACCGCGAGACACGTGGTTCAAACTGGATGCCGTTGGGATCCTGAAACCTAGGATCTTGGAATCAGAGGAGGCAACAATGCTTGGATACGGGGTAGTCGGAACAATATTGATTATCTTTTTAATCGTTTGGCTAGTACGAAGAGCGTAAGAGCGAAATCGAGTTTCACCGTCAAATTCCTTGGGGCTGAACTCGCCCTAGCGCCAGACAGCTTCGCTAGATTGCATCCGGCAGGCTTCGGGTGTATAAAACGAGACTCGGTCGAATACCCAGAATGGCTCCCAGCCCCCGGAGCCATCTTTTTTCTCCTGCCACTCGCATGACATCCGCAGACGCCTCGATTCCAAGATCTTACATACCCGCTCATTTGCGCGATTGATTCCCGTCTGCTAGGGTAGTCACAGCAACATCAGCTAACGAAATCGCCAACATGCGTGAGTATGGAGGAGGATCGGCGGGGACGGCTGTTTGTCCCGCCTGCGTTTACTATGGCTGCCTCGATTTACGCTGTTCGCCCTATTCACCCTGTTTACCCGGAGCCTCAATCGGAGCTTCGAAGCGAGTCTCAAAGGGAGCCGGAACGACGCGGTGAATGGCCAATTCTAATCGACACACCAAAACGATTAGAAATCGCCGTAAACCCAACAAAACAAACAACCTAGGCCGTTTCTAATCGCTACAAAACATGGGGTCTGCGGACGCGATCAGGGCGCGACGGAAGCGGGGCGTTGCGCTGAGGTGGGAAGGGGTTGCGAGCGATCGTGGCGGATGATTTCGAGTTGGTCGCCGATGCATGTGCCCGTGCGGCCGACGGTATGAGTGGGAAGCTCAAGGACGCTGCGCGCGTTGAGGCAAACTTTGGAGATGCGGAACGGGCGGACGTGCTCCTCGACGTGCACCACGCGCTTTTCGCGATCGAGAAACACGAGATCGATCGGGAACATCATGCCGAGCGTGTGAATGCCGTGGCAGGGAATGATCCAGAGGCCGCGGCCAGGGCGATTCCACGTGCCCGTCTTGCCGAGCAAGCCGACGAGACGGCGCACGTAGGTATCCGCGGCGCTCACTTCCGTGGCAACGAAGCAATCCCGCGTTTTGTTGTACACGTAAACTTCTGAATTGTGATTCAAGACACCAATGCCTCTATTTTGGAATGCCCAAATCAATTTTTACTGGTTCATTGAAAGGCGGGACTTACTCACCAGTCTTACGACTGCGCCGCCAAATAATGATCCCCAAGACAGCCACAGCGAGTACGCCTGCGATAATCCGAATTGTGCTGACATCCATACCACCCATATATTTCCTCCTATGAACGGCGACGAACTGGGCTTACGTCGTTCTCAGCGCTGCGGTGAATTGCAGAGCCGCTCCAGATTTTTTAAACGTAGAGCCTTACGGGCTCTATTGCATTGCCAAGCTTTACAAGCTCTATTTGTTGAGCTGCGGAAGCATCTGATGGAGCACGATGACGACCGCAGGCCCAAGCAGCACGACAAAGAGAGCCGGAAACACGAAAAATACCAGCGGCGGAACCATTTTCACGCTGGTCTTGGCCGCCTGCTCTTCGGCGCGCTGGCGGCGTTTGGTACGAAGCGAATCGGCGTGAACGCGAAGCGCCTGCGCCAAGTCAGTTCCGAAGCGATCGGTCTGGACGAGCATGCCGACGAGCGCTTTGACGTCGTCCACGCCGGTGCGATCGGCTAATTCCTGAAGCGCTTCGAGGCGGCTTCGGCCGACACGCATCTCGAGATTGATGAGATGAAATTCGTCGCTGAGTTCCGGGTGCGTGTATTCGAGCTCGTCCGCGACGCGGGCGATGGACTGGTCAAGGCCCAAGCCGCCTTCCACGCAGATCACGAGCAGATCGAGAGCGTCGGGCAGAGCCAGCACCATCCTGAATTGGCGATGGCGCACGCGCCAACTGAGCCACATGTCTGGAAGCAGGAAACCGAAGACGGCGGCGCAGAGCAGAATTGGAATCGGGCTGTATGCATACCAGCCGGTGAAATAAACGATGCCTAGAAAGAGGAGCGGAAAGAGCACCTTGGTGCCGCGCAACACGGCGACGAGCTCAGGCCGGCGATACCCGGCGCGGATCATCAGGCGGTGGAACTGGGTAACTTCGCGCGCCGAAGGAGGCAAGAGCTTGCTGACGTCGGTGAGTACGCGCTCAACTTTTTTGCGGCTCGGCTCGCGCTTTTCCTGGACAACAGCCTGTCCAGGGACGCCGCCGCCGCCGAGTTGAGTGAGGCGGTCGACGAGCGTGGAATTGTCGGTGGAAAACAAGAGAACGAGAAATACACCGACAAGAAGAACATCGAAAAATATCGCGAGAGCGATTACGAGAGTCATGGTTTAGGTCCGGTACTGCTTACACCTCAATATTTACAATCTTCCAAATAATTAACGAACCGATGATCTGAAGAAACGCGCCGACTCCCAACAGCGTCCGGCCCAGGGGATCAGTAAACAAAACACTGGTGTATTCCGGATTGATGGCGCGAGTGATCAGAAGAAAAGTGGGCGGCAGAGCAATCAGGATTGCCGCGGTGAACCGGCCTTGGGCTGTCTTGGTTCGAACCTCGCCGCGAATTTTGAAGCGCTCGCGAATCACGGAGGCAAGGTTCTCGAGCAGCTCGACGAGGTTTCCGCCGGTTTCTTTTTGCACAACGAGACCCGTCACAAAGAAGCGAACGTCAACGAGCGGGACACGCTCGGTGAGATTGTGCAGAGCATCGCGAAGCGGCAAGCCGAAATTGTTTTCTTCGAAGACCATGCGGAATTCGCCGGCAACGGGCTGAGGCGTCTCTTTGGACATCATTTCGAGGCCTGCGGTGACGGCGTGTCCGGCGCGGATGGCGCGCGAGAGGAGGTCGATCGCTTCGGGGAAGTTCTTCTCAAACTTACGCATGCGTTGACCTCGGCGAAACGCAACAAACATCGCCGGAAGCGCGAAGCCGAGCAGGCCGAACAAAACAGCGGTGATGATTCCCCATTCTTCCATGTAGCAAATGAAGTAGAGCGCGACACCTGAAATAGCGCTAAGAAGGGCAAGAACGCCCGGCTTAATTTTTAAACCAGCCTGGGCAATGTATGCGTTGAGCCTCGCGAGACCCGACCACGACAACAGGAGCTTGTTGAGTGCCGGAAGGTCGCTCACCGTCGAGTCGCGGAGCATCGACTTGTTGACCTGCTGAACGCCGACCGCGCCGACGCTGACGTCTTGCAGGCGGCGCTGAACGGCTTCGGACTCCGAATCACCGCGCGTGGCAAAAAGCACGGCTCCGGAGATCGCCAGGATCAGTATGAAAACGATGATTGCTGCAAACAATGCCATCGCGAATCCTCTAGCGCCGCACCGGCGCCTTTTCAAACATTTCGAAGGGCAAATGAACTCCGGCCATCTCCAAGCGCTCAGCGAGTTTCGGGCGAATTCCTGTCGGCTGGAACTCGCCGAGGACCTCGCCTTTTTCACCGATGCCGCGCCGTTGGAACACGAAGATTTCCTGCATGGTCACGACATCCGATTCCATGCCGGTGATTTCTGCGATGGTCATGACCCGGCGTGTTCCATCGCTAAGCCGGCTAATCTGTACGACGAGGTCAATGGCCGAAGCAATCTGGCGGCGAATCGCCTTGTCGGGAATGTTCAAGTTGGCCATGGCAACCATGGTTTCCAAGCGGCTCAGAGCATCGCGGGGCGAGTTCGCGTGGACGGTGGTCAGCGAGCCATCGTGGCCCGTGTTCATGGCCTGCAACATGTCGAGCGCTTCCTCGCCGCGGACCTCGCCGACGATGATGCGGTCGGGACGCATACGCAAAGCGTTGATAACGAGTTGACGCTGCTTGATGACACCTTTGCCTTCGACGTTGGCCGTGCGTGTTTCGAGCCTGACGACGTGTTCCTGGCGCATCTGCAGTTCGGCCGCGTCTTCAATCGTGACGATTCGCTCGCGATTGGAAATGAAGGAGGACAGGACATTCAATAGCGTGGTCTTGCCGGCGCCGGTGCCGCCGCTGACGAGCACGTTCATGCGCGCGCCCACGCAACCCTGGAGCATCTCAACGCCAGCAGGGCTGATGGTTTTATTACGAAGCAATTCTTCAGCGGTCAGGCGATCGCGGCCGAAACGCCGGATCGAAAGACAGGGACCGTCAATGGCAAGTGGCGGGATGATTGCGTTAACGCGCGAACCATCGGCCAAACGGGCGTCCACCATCGGCGAAGATTCGTCAATTCGACGGCCGATCGCGGAGACGATGCGATCGATGATCAACATCAGGTGAGCGTCGTCGCGAAACTGAACTGCAGTTTTTTCGAGTTTGCCGGCGCGCTCCACGAAAACCGATTTGTAAGTGTTGACGAGAATATCGGAGATCGTCGGATCCTTCAGCAGGGGTTCGAGCGGACCGAGACCAAAAACCTCGTCAATAACTTCCTGAGTAAGGCGCTGCCGTTCCTGAAAGGTCATCGGCGTGGTTTCGCCGGCGACCAACCCTTCGATCACTTGCGCTAATTCGGCACGAACCGTCTGACGATCACCCTGTGTGACGCGCTCCAAATTGACGGCCTGGAGGAGCTTCCGGTGAATCGTAGCCTTCAGCGCTGTGAAATCTGATCTAGTTGAAGCAACTGGTTGCACGCTGCTACCTCATTTCTTAGGAGGAAATGCGAAGAACCCGGCGCCGCGCTTGTCTTCAGCACTTTCCGAGCTGACACCCGCCAGCTGACACGCCATATTGCGAAACTTTGTAACGAGAGGATCGTTGTGATTTCGCGAGAGAAGCTTCCCGACGCTCTCGGCCTCGCTCACTTGGCGGTAGTCATTCGGCAGACGGGCGAAAATCGGATGCTTGATTCGTTTCTCGATATTTTGCAGAGCCTCGTCATCTTCCCTGCGCCAACGATTGACGATCACGCGAATCCGCGAAGGATCGGTGCCTTGTTCGATGAGCGACTTCAAGCGCCGTTCGAGACCCCACAGCGCCGGAACGCTCATCACCGTTACGATGACAATCGCGCGGGCTGATTTGAAGGCTGAACCTCCTTCGAGGAGGTTCGTCACACCGCCGTCAACGATCAGATAGTCGCAGCTGCCCTGCGCGACGTTAATCACTCGTTCGACCGCCTCGGCCGACACGCTTTCCCATTGCTCGGGACGAGACGTTCCGGCGAGCACGCCGACACCGCTCGGGTGCTGCGCGATCAGGCCGGTAAGAAAATGACTATCCAGATGCTCGAGATTATCAACCGCGTCCCGGACCGTGAATCGAGGATGAAGATCCATCAACAAGCACAGATTTCCGAGCGGGCGCGCGAGATCGAACATCTCGATGTGTTTCCCGGTTGCCTTGGCCAATTGAGAGCCTAGATTGGCGGTTACTGTGGTGGTGCCGACGCCGCCCTTCGTGCCCATGACCACGATTAACTTGTCCTGCTGGCGGAGGTGCGTGGACTGCCGCTCCTGGGCGAAACGCGTGAGAGCTTCGCGCAGAGCTGCAATTTCCACCGGTGCGGACAAGAACTCTTGAACGCCGCTGCGCATGGCTTGAAGCAGCAAGGTGGGATCAGGTTGTTTGAACGGAGCGCAAGCAATAATGCAAACGGAAGGATAGCGCCGGCGCCACGCGGCAGCGGCTGCAAGGGCCGCTTCAAAATCGCGGCCGAGGTCGAGAAGGAGAATGTCCGGAGGGACTTCGCCCGCTCGCATTTCTGGTGATCCAGTCGCCGGAAGTTGCTGTACGCGCCCTACAAGGCCGGATTGCTCCAGACTCGCACGCAGTACACCGCTGACCTCGGCATCACCGCTAAGAACCGCTGCTGTCAGCATCTTTCAAAAGCTCCCAAGCAAATAATATGCTTCGTTGGTGTCGAGTGCAGATGCACCCATTACGGCTTTGTGGGCCCTTTGCCCTCAATCGACTTATCGAACTCCGGCCCCTTCATGTACGGCACGGGATATTCCGGCAGCTTCGGCTCCTGGCCGACGCCGAGGGGATGCACGATGTGCGGGGTCACGATCACGACCAATTCGTCTTTGCTCTTCTGAAATGACTTGCTGCGGAAGAGCTGGCCGAGGACCGGTAGATCGCCCAGCACCGGCATCTTGTTGATAATCTCGCTGACCGAATTGTCAACTAGACCTGCGATTCCAAAACTCTGCCCGTCGGCCAGTTCCATCTCGGCATCAACGCGCCGTGTTGATAGCGCTGGGATGAAGAATCCCGAGAGGGTGATCGCATTCGTATAGTCGAGCGAACTCACTTCCGGCCGCACGTGCAGATGGATACGATTGCCCTCCGTCAGAGTCGGCGTAAACGTCAGCTTCACACCATACTCACGGAATTGAATCGTGACCGTCGGCACAGTACCGGCGCCTCCGCCTTGGACGACGGGAAATGGAAACTCTCCGCCCGCCAGGAAGCTTGCCTCTTTGCCGGTTTCTGTCAGAAGATTCGGCTCAGCCAACGTCTGGAGCAAGCTATGCTGCTCCAACGCCTGGATGGTCAAACCAACGTTAACGTTCGGATCAAACAAAAAGATGTTCAACAAACTGCTGAGCGAAAAACTCGGTGTAACCGAAGGCGCAACTGCGCCGCTCGAAGTCGAGCTCGTCGTAGACGTGGTACTCGTCGTTGATGTAGAAGATGTAGAGCTGGTCCCTGTCGGAAGCGATGGGAGCGACGGCGGGCCGTATTGGCCGGTAGAGGTAGCGCCGGCCACCCTCGTGCCTTGGCTGAATAAATTCACGCCGAGCTGCGTCAGAGCAGTGCGGTTGACTTCCGCAAACTTCACTTCGAGCAGAATTTCACCGGCAGCGGGCGGCACGGGTACTTCCATCATGTTTACAACTTTCGTCACCGCGGCTGAAACGATCGCGAGAATGCGGTCCGCTACGATCTTCGACGAAATATGGCCAGAGACGACGACCACGTCTTTAATTGCTTCAACCTTTACGTCTTCGCGGGGAAAGACTTCGTGAATCTTCTGGCTTAGGCCGAGGATGTCAAGGTCCACCAACAGCTCGAGTGGCTGGCTTTGGTCGGCGTCGTTCCAAAGAACCAGCGAAACGCCGCCAGGACTCTTACCGTTGATCATGATCTGAGTAGGGCTGATGATGATGGCGTCCGCGACATTGGGATCAGCAATCGAAAGGCGCTTGACGCGGGTTGGCGAAGTGATGAGAAGCGAGCGCCCAACCAACACGTGAAGCGTTTCGCCCGCGGAGGTGACATTCGCTGACTGAGCTGCCGCTTGCGGATCCGCCGCGCTGGATCGCGTCGGCGTTGTCGTGCCAGTCTGCTGGGCATGCAGGCTGCCCGCTGTACCTAGCGAGAAGAGCACAAGGGCCGAAAGCGAGAGACCGAAAGCGAAGCTCCCGGCACATCGCTGAACACGTCCGCGTATCATTCTCATCGATTCCCTCTGCGTTGCTTCGTAATTTGAATTTCGTTGCATTACTGGTTCGGAAACTCGCTTGTCTCACGCTTGCTCGCACGGATCACTTCAACAGAATAAGCCGGAGGAGCCGGCGGCGCAGCAGCCTTGGCATGGACGTGTGCTGACACAGACACAGGAGCAGGAGCAGGCCCAGAGCCAAGCAAAGTTCCCTGGAATAGCGGTGGAGGCGCAGTCTTGTTCGCATCAATCGAGTTGCGAAGAGCCAACTGAATGCGGCCCATCGTATTCGCCATCGCGAGCTTGTCCGCGTCTTCAGGAGTTACGAGCAAGGTGATTACAGTAATTGTGGTCGCCTGGCCCTGGCGATCCTGTTCTGTCTTTTGGCCGGCGGCCAGAACGCGCACATCCTCAAGAATGGTACGAGTCACATTTTCCGAAGGTCCGCCGCCCTGGGACTGGCCGGTGACCATGACGTCCACCGAAGTTCCTGGCTGGGCGAAACCCGCAACGGCGACCACATCATTGACGGCCACCGAAACGGCTCGCATGCCTTCCGGAATGACGGCAGGCAGACCTGCGCCCGAGTCCTTGGGAGCCAGCTTGCCTTCCAGAATGGGTTCACCAGGCAAAACCGGCGTGATCAACGCGCGATCCACGCAGTCTTGAATTCTCGTGAACACGCCTTGGATAGGCTCGCCAGCGGGCCACGAAATTAGTTTTAGATCCTGCGCCTGCAAGCGTGTGCCAAGGGGCATCTGCTGCGCAGCGACAACGATTTGACTTGTTGTCACGGTCTGACGTGTGTTGGCTTGAGACATTGCCTTGTAGACAACCTCAGCCAGAATCAGCCCCAGTACGAGTGCCACCGCAAGCCCAATTAAAAGACGACCCCGTTTCATATTTTCATCTCCGCTTCAAGTTTACAGACGGATCGTTCCAAGCCCGTAACAGATCAGCGTCGCGGCCGCCGCCGCCACACCAAACGGCAAATGCGAGGCGCGGGCATTGCCCAACTGAATCTCCGGGTGGGGCTTCAAACCGTAGACGAAAAATCCACGGAGCAATTCCCACATGTTCGAGATCGTTTCAACAATTCGTCGCTGCCAAATCATCTGCACCACCGCCATCAGCCCGGCAATCAAGATTGCCGTGAAAAAGACGTAGAACACATTGCGCAGGCCCAACGCCGCACCCAGCGCGCCCATTAATTTCCAGTCACCAGCACCCAAACCACGCAGTAACACGATTGGAAGCAGGACCGCCAACATCGCCAGAGCTCCCACGAGACTCCACTCCAGCCCGCTCCATCCGTACATCAGCCGATTCACGATTAGTCCGACAAAAAATCCAGGAATCGTCAGCCAATTCGGGATGCGGCGGGATTTAAGATCAATGCCCGCCGCGATCCCGGCAATCGTCAATGCTAAAAGCCAAGTCATCTGCCGCTCCATCCGATGATGCCTCCAGCACCAGAATTGTGCATGGAAACCTTCTCTCCGCCCCGCCCAGAGATCCCGCAGCTGTTGTCCTGACTGCTCAAGAGCCTGCCCATTCGCAACAGCCGAGTACGGATCATAGCCGGTTAGGTGGCTGAAACCAGATTGGAAGCAGCGTTCGCGAACACGGTGCTAATTGAACTGCCAAGTGTTTGCATCGTGGCGATGGCCACCAATGACACCAGCACCAACAGCAAAGCGTATTCGGTGAGGTCTTGACCTTCCTCTTCCTGCCACAGCTTCTTGATTATCTGTTTCACAATGCGCCTCCCAGAAGCTTTCGTAAGATTTAGAGAACGCAACGAACAGC
>Ga0224550_1000194_pt1 | contig 13768 bp, 11 predicted proteins | sample 714P31014metaG_FD_179905 | JGI IMG/M metagenome (GOLD analysis project Ga0224550, IMG submission 179905) | Peat soil microbial communities from Stordalen Mire, Sweden - 717 P3 10-14 | ecosystem: Environmental > Terrestrial > Soil > Wetlands > Peat | place: Sweden: Norrbotten County, Stordalen...
TGATGAAGCCTTCGCGTGGCCATGTTCGCTTCGGCCGCGGAGACCCAGTGAACTTCGTCAAAGGCGCTGTGGTCCAGATTCCGCGGAAATAGGCTGTTCCCCAGACCGCGCAGCTTTCTCGGCGCATCCGGCTGGCCAAACAGGACGCTTCCAAACGTGTCCACGCCGATCAGTTGTAAGTGAGGAAACTTTTCCCGCAGCGCTCGAGTAGTTCCGCAGGCAGAGCCTCCGGACCCCACGGTCGCTACCAGGCAATCCACCTGCCCCAAAGACTCCACCAAGTGGTCCGCAAATGCAGCGTAGGAACCTCCATTTGCGGGATTGTCGTATTGATTCACCCACCAATGGTCTCTTGTGGACGCGCAAATCTCATGTAATCGCTCCAGTCGGGCCCGCTGGTAGCCGCCGGTTGCGGCGGGGCCTGATACCCTCTCCACCGTGGCGCCCAAGTCCTCCAGCCGCCTTCGCAATGCATCGTCACAGGCATTGTCCGTGACGATCGTCAGCCTGTATCTGTATGCATTGCATACGATTGCTAGTCCCAGCGCCATCGTGCCGGATGAGCTTTCCACAATCAGAGACTCCGGAGTAATCTGGCCGGCCTCCGCAGCTTTGTGGACACAGAACTCCGCAGGGAAGATTTTCATCAGCGGAAAGACCGCAGCCGTAAGGTTGTCCTCCAGTGGAATAAGGCTGGGGCGATACATTGCAAGAATTGACGAGCGCGTATCGTCTCTCATATAGGCGTGGGCTCAGGCCTAGAACAACAAAGTGCGACGAATGAGTGTGACTGGGTTGGACGCTTTTCCTCAAAACTGGGGCCGCTCCGCGATGCCTTAAGGGGGCAGCTTGTGCGCATCTTCGTCTCAAGCGGATGCGCTTCCATCGTTCCGCCTAGGCGAGAGTGGCCGCATGTCGGTCCATATCTCCGCGACGTAATCAAGACACTCGTTCTTTGTGCCTTCCTTCCCGCAATCCTTCAGCCAGATAGATTTGCGCGGCCCGCAAACCAGATTGAATACTGTTCTCCGTGATTGACCACGACTTTGTAAACTCTAGCGTCTTCCTGCTCTTCCTCGTGCGCCCTAGCTTCTTCCTTGGGCATAGTAATTGTCGGAGCCCAAATATCATGCAGGACCCATGACAGGCTCCACGTGTCTTTGCCTGGTTATGGAATTGCTGTTGGTTATGGAGGCTAAATGTAACGTCGTAACCACGCCGTCATGATGAAAATCTGGCGCGCCGGCCAACTTCCTGAACCCGATCACTGTGCGGTCATGGCAACCAGAATTCGGCGTGGCCCGCTGAAGGGCATGCGTCCGTGGGCAGTCAACATGTTGTCAATCATCAGCAGGTCGCCGCGCCGCCAGTTAAATAAAATGAGTTGATTACGAGTGACATTGCGGATGGTTTCAAGGTACTCCAGCGGAATCGGCGTGGCGTCCGCGAAGGTGGCATATTGTGGAAGCTTATCCTCCCGTCCCCGATACAGCGCGATTAAAGATTTATAAACAGACTCAGGATGTGTTGAGGGATGGAACTGGTCAACTTGATTGAACCAGACTTCTTCTTCGGTCACGGGGTGGCGAGCGGTAGTGGGACGAACACTGGACAGGGAAAGAGATCCGTCAAGATTCCACTGCGCCTCCATTCCTGACGTTCTCGCGTAGTCTTCGACAAACTTGCGGTCCGTGCTCTCAAATGTGGCCTGCCAGGATGGACCGAAGCCTTTGCCGCCGTGCAGGTTGCGGATATATCTCACTCCTTTGCGCCGGAAATCATTGACAATTTCTTGTGGTAGATTTCTCAAAAGAGATCGGCTGTCAACCAGCGGAGTTTGTCCGCCTTGATCAGGCTCGCCTACGCAGCAAAAGACCAGCCTCGCCGGCCATTGTGCCGAGTATGAAAGCTCGTTGTGCATCGAAATGAAGTACTCCGGAGGATATTCAGTCGAGGTGTACACTCCACCACCGACTCTCGTGCGTGGCGAATTGCCGTCGACATAATCCAGCAAACGCTCTTTCAATTGCGCGATCACTGCTTGAAATGCGCTTTGGTCCGAGATCTCAAAGCCGCGAAACAGAAGTGCTCCGTATCGGTACAGTTGAGTGTCGAGCAATTCCCGCTCCGTCCTCCATAGATGCAGGAAGGCTTCCGGTCCTGCCGTGGTGAGCCCCGGTTTAGGCCGGATTTCCAGAGGCAGCCCATGCTCCTGGTTGAGAACTGTTAGCTCTACTAAGTCTGAAACTGGTGGTCGATCGCCTGTTCGAGTTTGCATGATTACCTCCCTCACACCATGAGGCCAGATGGGGCGACTAGCTTAGCGGAGGCAACTCTCCGGATTGGAGGACTTAGCAGGCTGCTGAAAAACTACTCCCAATCCCGAGGAGTGGACGATCAGCAGAACCAAGATGTTCAGTTACTTGTCGCCGGAAGCGCGGGTGCGGAAAGATCATCCGCTGCGGGCGATCCGGGCCATGGTGGACGAGGTACTAGCCCAGTTGTCGAGGCGGTTTTACGCGATGTATGCCAGCGTGGGCCAGCCGTCGATTGCGCCGGAGAAGTGGTTGCGGGCGCAGTTGCTGCAGATGCTGTACTCGGTGCGCGGCGCGCGCTTGCTGATAGATTGAGATGGATTACGACCTGCTGTTGGTTGGTTTGTGGGGCTGAACGCGGACGATGAAGTCTGGGACGCGACCACTTTCACCAAACAACCGCGACCGCCTGTTGGAGGCAGATGTGGCTAAGCAGTTTCTGGCGCAGGTGGTGGCGCAAGCCGGGGCCAAGGGTCTGACTTCGGACGAGCATTTCACGGTAGACGGCACGCTGCTGGAGGCCTGGGCCAGTGTGAAGAGTTTTCAACCGAAGGAAGGAAAGAAAGCTTCTTCTCCCGACGATCCGGGCAATCCGACGGTGAACCTTCGCGGGGAGAAACGATCGAATGAGACGCATGCCTCGAAGACCGATCCCCAGGCCAAGCTGGCGCGCAAAGGCGCTGGCAAGGAGGCGAACTTGAGTTACAGCGGCAATCTGCTGGTAGAAAACCGGAACGGGCTGATCGTGGATGCGGAAAGCGTTCGAGGCCAACGGCACGGCGGAGGGCGATGCCGCGTTGATTATGCCGGAGGACCTTCCGGTAACGGTGGGGGCGACAAAGGGTTTGATACGTTCGGGTCTGTGGCGGAGTGCCGGAATCTGCAGGTGACGCCGCACGTGGCACAGAACCACGCCCGGCCGGGCGGGAGCGCCATTGATGCGCGCACAACGCGGCATCCGGGATACAAGTTCAGCCAGCGGAAGAGGAAACGAATCGAAGAATGTTTCGGCTGGCTGAAGACGATTGCGCTGCTGCGGAAAGTCCGGCATCGGAGTTTGCAAAGTGGACTGGATATTTACCTTCACCTTCGCCGGCACGGCCTACAATCTAGTGCGCATGCAAAACCTGGCGGCCGCAGTTCCGGCCGTGTAACTCCGGGCCGACATGTGTCTGGTTGGGCGTGGATCAGACCGAGAGGCCCTGACAAATCAGAGATCAACTCGATCGAGATCAATCCACGATGAAAAAACGGCACGCGTAACACCGTATTCATCAATTTTTCAGCAGCCTCTTAGAGCATAGCGATGCACGCTACAGCGATGGCGCATTTGCGTATGAACCGGACTTAAGTCTTTGCAGCGTCTCGTCCAGGCAGAGTTCCGCATCACGCCAGATTCTTTTCTGTGAGCGCATCTGTTGATAGTGCGACGCCCATTTCTTTTGTAAATTCTCAAGGCTGGATTCTAGCGAGGACGGTCCCGGCCCACCGCCAAATTCCAGGGACCGGGCAACTGACTCGGGATTAAGATCATGGAACGCCACCGAAATACCGCATTCTTCCAAATAGGAGCTCGCCACGACCGGGAATTCTTCCGCTCCGCGCTCCAGCGTTTTCAGAACGGCCGTTCCAATGAGCCGATGTGCTGTCCGGAAAGCGGCACTTCCTTTAGCTACGAGGCGATCGGCGAATGCCGTCGCAACTGTAAACCCGCTTACAGCCCGCTGCAACATGGCTTTAGCATTCGGCCTGGCGCCGGCGATCACCAATCGAAGCAGCACTATAATGTCGGTCAGGTCCTGAATCGCGCCAAAAACAGGTTTGACTGCCTCCGTGCCCACAGCAATCGAGTTGGTGAATGGAGTGGCGTGAGTGGAGTCCCAGGCATGCACAAAGGCGCCGAGCAAGGCAGCGGAACGCCCTTGCACGTGTTCCAGAAGAAATGGATTTCTCTTTTGCGGCATCGCCGAGCTTGACCCCACCAACTCATCGGGTAGATGCAGAAAGTCAAACTCCGCCGTTGTCCATTGAACTAGGTCCGTAGCGAGCCGGCTCAATGTCACAGCGTAGATCGCCCCTGCTGCGAGTAACTTCAATGGCAGATCCCTTGATGCGACTGCGTCAATCGAATTTGATGGACCACAATCGAACCCAAGCAACTTTGCCGTTCGCGCGGTGGAGATTGGAAATGACGTGCCTGCCACAGCACCAGCGCCCAAAGGACAGGTTTGCATCCCCGCAGCGGCTGAAAACAATCCGTCACAATCTCTCAGCAGGGCTGTGGCAATTCCGCCGAGATAGTGTCCGTAGCTGGTCGGCATGGCGGCCTGCCCGTGGGTGTAAACAGGCATGGTCACACCTGCATATCTTCTCGCCCTGCGCAGCAAAATTGCATGAAGTCGGAACGCTTCCTCCATCATCCTTAAATAGGGGCGGCGCAACTGCAGTTTCAGAAGGGTTGCATTGAGGTCGTTCCGCGAACGCGCCGTCTGCAGGATGCCGCCGGTTTCGGGTCCTTCGGTTTCAATCAAATGATCTTCGTATAGAAGAAACACTCCGCGTATGAATGGTTTGTGCCGCAGAGAAGCGAAGTTTTCCGCCCTCAAGCGCTCGATCAGAGTCAACAGTTGCGAGGCGCGGTCGCGGGGAATAATGCCGCATTCGCTCAGCATTATCAGATGTGCCTGATCAATACGAGTTATGTGCCGCAACTGTTCCGCGGCGTCCTGGTCAAACTCCTGGCCGAAGAGAATGCGGCGCGCCGACCGGGCAACTGACTTTTCAATCCTTCCGGTATTCTCCATCAAATTACGGATCGCGTCTGGAGTCGATTTTCAATCTTGTCAAACGCAGGGCTGTGGAATGTCGCCGCTGAATAGAAGGACGTTATTCAGGCCATCTGTTGGACCAGTGCTGCTCTTCGGCTGCTGGAGGCAAAGCCACTTCTGAACAGCCGATCGCGACAGAGATGCTTGCTTTATTGATCCTGTTAAGCGACGGATAGCTCTTGGGTCTCGACCTTAACCAAGCGTCCCATTCCCGCCAGCGTGCTGAGGTCGATGTCGGCGACGCAGTTGACCCCTACATAGTCAAGTGTCAGGCAGCCTTCGATGTGAACGGTCCCCTTTCCATTCTCAAAATCCGCCGCGCTGAAATCTGAAGTGCCCCGGTTCAGGCGGAATCCAAGTTCCGTTCCTCCCTTGGTCTGGGTAAACTTGACATGAACATAGTCGCGATCAATAGCCTCTTTGAATAGCTTTGCACTCCGCTCGGGGCGCAGTCCCACTTCAACGGGATGGTCGCCTTCACACAAGCGGTCGACTAGACTCTTCTCGCGTGGGGTATTTGGATCGGGAGGGGGCAGGGGAGGCGGAGGGTTCTTGGCGAATTCCTCCATGCTCTTCCTTAGACTGAGCGGCCTCATATCAGTCCAAACTTCCTTGATGTAGGCCAGACATTCTGCCTTGGGGCCGGTTTTGCCCACATGTTGCCAGCCACGGGGAATTTCTTTGTAGTCCGGCCATATTGAATATTGCTCTTCGTGATTCATTACGACCTTGTAAATCGTAGTGTCTTCCTTATCGGAATCATTCCAGCTCATCTTCATCTCTCCATTGAAATAGATTCATACGACACAACTCTGAGTTCACCTACGATACTTTTCCGAAAAGCAGTATATCCGCTTCCCGCGCTGAGGAAATAGCAGCCACAATATCGAGAATGCAAGTCCTGGACATTTGGACTCTCGCTCGTATTCCACAGCTACATTGATGCTTTGATCATTTTGCCCATCATCTTCTTCCATTGCATCCCCAATTCAATTGCCTGCCGATACGTCGTTCCTTTCTACAAGCGGCTGGCCTGTACGCGTAACATTCGGCAAGTATAAGATAAAATCGGCTCCGCGCTTTTCCTCCGCTAGAAAGAACAAGCTGCTTTCTACCTGCTTAACAGATACCGGCAACTTACACAGTCCTTAGCATCAACTCCAGAGTAAGTCGATTCAGTCGGGCCGGATCTGCAACCTCCGAGCCTTCCACCACCAGGGCCAGCTCGAACAGAAGCTCAATCGAATCCCCTACAACCCCCTCCTCGCCATTGGATGCGAAGGAGTCATGCAAGCGCATAATGAGTGGATGCTTAGGATTGAGTTCCATAATACGGCGTTGCTTCGGACCACCGCCTTTTCCCTTCTGCAGTAGACGTTCAAGGTGGGGACTATATTCATACTCCTCCGTCACCAGACAAGCGGGAGCATTGACCAGGCGCGTCGACAGACGGATTTGTTTAACGTACTGATCCAGCCTTGTCTGGCAAGCCTCAAGAAAGTGCGCGTATTCGTCTTCTTTTGTCTTAATCTCCTGCTCGAGTTGCTTTTTCTCTTCCTTCGTGCCCAGATGGACTTTTCCTTTGTGGACGGCTCTTAAACGTTTTCCTTGAAATTCATAAAGGTGCTGCACGAGCAGTTCGTCTACCGGATCGCTCAGGTAAAGCACTTCGTAACCGCTTTGCCTGGCGGCTTCCAGATGGGGAGAGTTTTCGATTACCTTATGCGATTCCCCGGTCAGAAACAGGATTTCGTCTTGTTCAGGCTTCATTCTCTCGAGGTAGCTTTTCAAGGAAGTCAGGTCTTTGGGATGATGCGACGACTCGAACAGGAGCAGACGCAGCAGCTTTTCTTTGTTTTCCGAATCGGATCCAACTCCTTCCTTCAGAGCCCTCCCGAACTGGCCCCAAACCTGCAGGTATTTATCTGCCTCTTTGTCGCGCATTTCTGTGAGTACTTCCAACACTCTACGTGTCAGCCACCTTCGAATCTGCGCGATGTGGCGGTCTTGCTGCAGCCTTTGGCGGGAAATATTGAGCGGCAAATCGCTGGAATCTACTACCCCTTTTATAAAACGAAGATATCTGGGAAGCAACTCCTCACATTTCTCTGTCACCATGACCCGCTTCGCGTAGAGCCTGAGGCCCGACTCTGCAGCATGGTAAAAAAGATCATAAGGAGCCTGGGAAGGAATGAAGAGCAGCGCCTCATATTCAAACATTCCCTCGGCCTTGAGCGGCAGGACTCTGAGCGGCTCCGTCAAATCATTGGAAAGGTGTTTGTAGAATTCGTTGTAGTCTTTCTCATTGACCTCGGGCCGGCTGCGCGCCCAAATCGGCTTCATGGAGTTTAACGTCTGAGTTTCGACCGTGATCTTTTTTGCCTCGTCCTCCGTCTCACCCGGTTCTTGACTTGGGCCTTCATAGATAATGGGATAAGCAATGAAGTCTGAATACTTGTGGACAATCATCGTCAGTTTCCAGCGATCGGCATAATCTTCAATTCCGTTTTCAGGATCAGGCTGTTTGAGCTGGAGAGCGATTTCCGTCCCGCAGGCTGCCTTTTCCGACTCCTCCAGTCTGTAGACACCGTCGCCTGAAGACTCCCACTTTGTGGCGCTGGTCTCACCGGCACGGCGAGTGGTGATGGTTACTTTATCAGCGACCATAAATGCGGAATAGAATCCCACTCCGAATTGCCCAATGAGATCTGTAACAGCATCGGCAGACTGTGACTCTTTGATGCGTTTTCGTAACTCCCGCGTTCCCGATCGTGCAATCGTCCCGACATTGTTAATGAGCTCCCCACGGCTCATGCCTATTCCAGTGTCGCTGATCGTCATAATTCTGGCCGTGGGTTGTAGCTTCACCCGAATCTCGTATTTGTGACCCTCCTCGACCATCCCGGGTTTAATCAGCGCCTCGAATCGCAACCTGTCCAGAGCATCAGAAGCGTTTGAAATGAGTTCCCTCAAGAACACCTCTCTTTGTGTGTAAAGAGAATGAATCATCAAATGAAGGAGCTGCGTGGTTTCAGCTTGAAAGTGGAACGATTCGGCAACGGGGGTAGTTGACATGAATCTCCTGAAAGAACGAGTATGAGCTGTTAGAAGTGGACTTTGTCTTGGCCACAACAACTAAAGCAGATCGATTGCGTCCAGTAACCTGACCAGGTATCGAATGAGGGAGGTTCTACGCGCAACCTACCGAGAACGCAGAGCGAATGTCAGCCTAACAGCTATACTGGCGGACACCTCGATGTACTCTACCGACAATCGCTTTCATAGGACTGCACCTTTCCGAGTCTCGATCATTCGATATTTGTAAACTGTCACTCTCACACTGGACCGCCATCCGGGAGTGGCTCGCGAGCGCCGCCATTTCACAGTGATCAAGCGGAACTGCAATTGACCGTTGAACTGCGTCAATAGTTATGACGATGTACTTCCTGTTTTTGTAGCTGGTAAGCACTCCGACTGTTCCTACTAGTGGACCATCTTTAACTCGTACGGCGCTTCCGACCTTAGCCCAGTCCCAGGGCAATACGCCCGGTCCCTGATTTATCGCAGCCCGTATCGATTGGATCTCTGCATCTGCGATCTGTGCCAACTGTTTTCCGCCGGCAGTTACAAAGCGGACCACTCCAGGGGTCGTCAGGATTGGCGACCAGATACATCCGTCGAACCGACAAAACACATAGCCGCTGAATAACGGCATTTGTATTACTTTACGGCGATCAGACCACCGTCTCACAGTGCAATATGCTGGAACAAATTCCTCATATCCTTTAGCCCGAAGGATTCTAGCTGAGGTGAACTCGTATTTCGGTCTCACCTGGATGGCAAACCATGATTTGCTATGGCTGGTTAGAGCCACCGTATCCTCCTCAAGGTCGCTACGCCAATTATTACAATTCTAGTCGCGTGTCCACAAAGGCAGGCTGCCGCCATTTGAGTCCCAGTAGCTCTTGCACTACACAACGGCCCTAGTCAGTCCATCCGGCTGCGCGAGTTTCCCTAACACACACTTGATGCACAATGTACCTCACCGCACACAGCGCGGCCTGAGGGATGTATTGCCACGATAGACCTCGATTACTACCGAGAGCCCCTCACTGTTAGGTGACTAGTTGGCCGACACTTGTAGCACCGAAATCCATTGTTGTTCGAGCAACTTAGTTTTGTTACGAATGTGGAACAGACCACAATCAGCGCGCTAACATCCTGTGTATTTTCAATACCTCAAGTCACGGGATAAAGAAGAGGCTTATCGGATTAACATCCGGCTGCGACGACGGCTCTGTTACGAAAATAGAACACTGCGAAGGCAGATAGGTCTCCGGAATGAGATGAGTAACTCTAAGGCTGAGTGCTTGGGAATTGAAAGGGTGAATTCCGAATTTGCATTAGCTGAGAGGGGTGTGACAGACTCAATTGGTTTCCTGCTCCGCTCGATATGCCTGCTTTCTTTTGCGCATGCGAGAACCTGGGGAAGGAATGCAATCTAACAGGCTGGTGAATTAAGAGACACGTGCCAGACGTGAACGGGCTTTCAGGCTCCATAGCCAGTTGGGTGCCGTTGAACAAATCGTTCAACTGTCCCTGTGAGTCCGATACGCTCTCAGCACATCGCTGCGGAATACATCGATGAACTCCGAACGAGAGTCGTGAATAAAAAAATGGTTTCCTTCACACAGCCGCACTTTGCAGGTGGCGGCAGTGTGCACTTCCCAGGCGCGCAGGCGTTCGACAGGCACCTCGTTATCCCGTAACCCGCCGTATATTGACAACGGACAAGAAAGAGGTTTCCCGCCGCGGTACTCGTAGGTATTGACCATTTCGAAGTCAGCTCGTAGGACTGGGAGAAAGATTTGTCTCGCTTCGGTATCGTCAAGTAATTCGACAGGAGTACCGTTGAGCCTCTTCAGATACGCAATCAATTCATTGTCCGTGAGATTGAAGGTCGGCGGTTCAGACTTCGGCAGGTGAGGAGCGCCATGGCCCGAGAGGTACAGATGCGACGGCCCGTCTGGATACCTTCGAAAAAGCTCATTGGCCAGTTCAAAGCTTAAGAGAGCACCCATACTATGTCCATAAAACGCAAATGGATGCTGCATTTCAGAGGCGATCAGGTCAGCAATCGCTTCGACCAGCGTAGCCAGGCGGACAAAAGCCTGCTCGCCAACCCTTTTACCGTGGCCCGGCAGATGGACCAGGCACAAATCTATCTCCGCAGGGAAATAACGACGCCAACTCCGGAACACTTGCGCATTTCCACCTGCATAAGGAAAACAAAATAGCCGGAAAGCTGATCGCTCGATTTGTGAAGTGTGTTCAAACCAGAGCGATGCGGTACTCTTCCCCCACTTATTGGCAATTGGCTGACCGTTGACTCCTCTGGATGGGAACAAAGACATACTCTTAGCAGCCCAGCGGCTGCGGAAGAAGTGGCGACAGCTGTGATAACTGATGCCAGTGGACAATTATAGACTATATGCACATATAAATTATGACAGACTCTTTCCTATGTTGCGATGATTTCCCGGTTCAGCATCCTCTGGGCTCTACCGCTAACGATATCGTAAGGCAGTCCCTGGGATCGCAACTCGCCACTAAGCTGGTTGGCCCACTAGAGCTGGAGGCGCATTCCTGGGCAAGATTTCCTGCTGCCGCCGCGCGTAATCGTGATAGCCATGAACTAACGCCGGTAGCGTCAAAGCTCTTTCTCGATCTCTGCCGCATACAATAGCGCTAGTTCACGCATTAGCAAGGCCAGTGACGAGAGTTCACCGATGATGTGGTGCAGAACCAGCGAAAATGAAGGACTCAACGGGTGGTTAAGTGAAGCACAAGTTTGGTCAGCGTGTTCTGAGGACAAGTACGGCACCAAGCAAAAACATCACACCGGAAAGCCCAAACGCCAGGGACGGAGACACGGCAGTCCACAGCAGTCCGATGACGAGGCTGGAGGCAAAATCTCCGATCGCGTTGACCGCAGCGAGCGTTCCGAAGGCCATGCCGTGCTGTTCCTGCGCTACAAGTTCGGCGGCAAGGGAGTCTTCGAGGGCTTCCTCGACTCCAACAACGATTCCAGCGAGCGCGAAAACGACCGCCAGCAACAGCACGCTCTTCGGACCGGACACTAGAATCAACGCCATTGCTACGGCGAGACCGTACCCTACTGCCAGAACCGATCGGCGCTGCGGAACGTTGTCTGAGAGCCAACCGCCGAAGTAAGCAAACGCAGCATAAAAGCTGTTGTGCAGTAGATAGAGGCTAATCGCAATGCTGGCCGCGGCAAGCTTCCCATGCGTCGGGGTCAACGCCTGTGCAGCAAACAGGATCAACAGCGTATGGGAGAAATCCCCGAGACCGAAGATGCCCACTGCAAGAAGGAGGCTTCGAAAGCCCGGTGGCAATTGGCGAACGCCAAACCAAAAAGAACCTGTGGCAGGTTCGCGGTTTGACGTCTCACGGACCAGAAACCCAACCGCCAGCACTGCAAGAAGGCCAGGCACAAGAGTCCACGCCAGGACCCGGTGATAGTTGTGTGATGTCAGATGGAGGAGCCAAAGGGCCGTAATCGGAGCGACGACGGCGCCCAACGTGTCCATCATTCGCTCGAAACCGAAGGCGCGTCCGTAGGCATCAGGGGAAACCGCAGCGGCCAACAAAGCCTTTCGTCCCGGAGTGCGAATGCCGCGCCCAAGCCAGGCGCTGGTGCGCGCCAACAGAACGTGCCACGCGTTTGTCGCCAACGCCAGCGCGCCCGTGGCGAGCGCCGTGAGAACGTAGCCGCTCTGCACCAAAGGCTTTCTGTTCTTCAGGCGATCTGTGTAGTGACCCGCCGCGAGTTTGGAGAAACTCGAAAGGCCGTCCGCCGTTCCCTCAATCACCCCCAGCCAGCCAGGCCCTGCGCCCAGCGACGCAAGAAACGCAGGCAGAATCGAGGTGGCGATTTCGTGGCTCCAGTCGCTGAACAAGCTAGTGAGTCCGATTCCCAAGGTGGCGCGGTTCAACCAGGAAGTGCGGGTGGAGGATGGTTCTGGGTTCATGGGTTCCTTGTTCGGGATCGGAATCGATAGGCTGTTTCACCCTCAAAGCACGCGACAAAACAAAACATAGGCAGAATCGCACAACTCCTGCGCACGCTGGATCAGGAAGGTGGTGTCCAAATTTGGTTTAGCCGGAGGGAGCGTCCGCCCTCCAAACGGCTAGAGCTTTCCCCAGAAGGCGAACGCCACAGCTCCTATCAGAAACAGAAACGAGACGGCATGATTCCATTTGATGCTTTCACCGAGATATGACCATGCGAAGACGACAAACACGCAGAGCGTGATTACCTCCTGGATGATTTTCAGCTGAAATGCTGTAAATTCACCATAGCCGAGCCGATTTGCGGGGACTTGAAAACAGTATTCGGCGAACGCAATCAGCCAACTCACGACGATTACGGTGAGAAGCGGAGCTTCGCGGTACTTCAAGTGACCGTACCATGCAATTGTCATGAAGATATTGGAACAAACAAGAAGTAGGGTGGTTTTCATGGCCCTCGAATCGTATCACTTGCACATCACGGAGATTAGCTTAGCGGCCGCCGGTTCGGTAAGGAGAGAAGCTTGCTCGATTGCGGATGCGCGACACTGAGTCGGTTTATTCAGCCCTGAGCGCTTTCGCATGAGGATGACTTTCAGCTTCTGTCGTTAACTTTCCTGAGATTCCAAATGAACCGAGTGCGCGCACTTCCTGTTCCGATGAGCCGAGCCGCTGCAGCGCCACCTGAACTGCTGGGGCACCCTCTTCTCGTATTTTCCTGGCACGGGCCAGTGCCTGCTCGGCGATGCGACTGACCGCGTGCAGTAGCTGGCGAATCTCGGCTTCTAACTTTCCTCGGCTTTCCTGCACCCGGTTAACGATGTCGCTCTGCACACGAATGCTGTTGGTTTCGAGCAGCCTCACGAGGAATTCTCGTGTATCGTTCGTAATGATTTTGTGGGCCCCGACCAGACCAAGCATCAGGTCAGCCAGCCAGCGCAGCGGCGAGGCAGGCTGCGCGACTTCAATGAACTCCATGAAAGTGAATTGTGAACGAACGCGAAATCCGCTTTCAGGGTCGAGGGCGTGGGGCATGCGCGCTAGCTCGGGAATCCCGGCAGCAGCGAGTTTCTTCAGAAACTCGTTTGCCATCTCCACGAACCTCAGGGCAACACGTCGATATTCTTTCTCTGCTTCTTCCTGTTCGGGTTTCAACCACGGCACGATGTAACGTCGCGCAACTCCCTGCGCCTCTTGGAATGTACTCCGCCGATACAATGGACCCAGCCCGTGAGCAATCGACTTCAGCGCAATATCGAACTCTCCGCTCGCCTGCGGCAATGCATCTTCGAGAAATGCCTTGTGCCGATCGACAAACATGTCTGAGAGGTGCTGCTGTTCAGCCGTGAAGAGGTGCCCGAGGTCCCGCATCGACCGCCCTGCATCGGCAATCATCTGCTTCATAAGCCCGATACGTCTTTCCGAATCTTCGATGGGCCTCTGAAGTGCCCCGCGCTCTTCCGTGATGATCGCGAGAAGCTGCTCGCTGATCCGATCGAGACCGCGGTCGCAAGCTGCCCGGATCAGCCGCCT
>Ga0224550_1000197_pt1 | contig 13735 bp, 10 predicted proteins | sample 714P31014metaG_FD_179905 | JGI IMG/M metagenome (GOLD analysis project Ga0224550, IMG submission 179905) | Peat soil microbial communities from Stordalen Mire, Sweden - 717 P3 10-14 | ecosystem: Environmental > Terrestrial > Soil > Wetlands > Peat | place: Sweden: Norrbotten County, Stordalen...
GAAGTTTTGCGAGATCGTCGGGCGCACGGAGCCGGATCTGCTAGGGCGCACCTTTCAGAGCATCACCCATCCCCACGATCTGGAGGGTAACCTCGCGAAGATGAGGCAAATGGTGGCGGGAGAGACGCGGCACTATGAGATGGAAAAGAGGTACCTGCGCGCCGATGGATCGATTCGCTGGGTCGAGGTCTCTGTGGTGGCCATGTGGGCCGTGCAAGACCAACCGGTCTGGCACATGGCTATTGTCCAGGACATCACCGAACGAAAGCGAGCCGAGGAGGCGTTGCGGGCGAGTGAGGCCCGCGAACGAACCAAGTCGAAGGAGCTGGAGGCGGTGCTGGACGCAGTGCCAGTGTCGGTGTTTATCGCGCATGATGTGGCGTGCGAAGACATAACTGCCAACCGGGCGGGATACGAGCAATTGCGTCTGCCAAAGGGCGCGAACGTCTCCCGGAATGCTCCTCCACCTGGACAGGTGGGATTCCGGCTGATGCGGAACGGGGCCGTAGTGCCGATTGGGGAGCTTCCGATGCAAAGGGCTGCGGCCACGGGGAATGCGGAGTACGGGGTCCCGTTATCGGTGGTTTTTGACGATGGCATTGAGCGCTACACCGAGTTCAACGCGGTCCCACTGCTGGGCGAGGATGGCAAGCCGCGGGGAGTGGTGGGCGCTTCCATCGACTTGACCGAGCGCAAACGGGCTGAGGAGGAACTGCGGCTGGCCAAGGAGCGGCTAGGGGAAGAAAAACTTTATCTGGAGCAGGCCATCGATTCCGAACTGGGGTTCGGGGAGATCATCGGACGCAGCAAAACTCTGACCGCAGTTATGGAGAGTGTGGCGAAAGTGGCGGGGAGCGATGCGACAGTTCTCCTGTTGGGAGAAACCGGCACGGGAAAAGAACTGGTGGCGCGCGCGATCCACCGGATGAGTAAGCGCAAGGGCAACACCTTCATCAAGATGAATGCGGCAGCCATCCCGGCGGCCCTGCTGGAAAGCGAATTGTTCGGCCACGAAAAAGGGGCTTTCACCGGCGCCTTCGCCAGGAAACTGGGACGGCTGGAACTGGCGGATAAAGGAACCCTATTTCTCGATGAGATCGGTGAGCTTCCCCTGCACTTGCAGCCGAAGCTGTTGCGCGTATTGCAGGATCACGAGTTTGAACGGCTGGGAGGCACGCATGCCCTGAGAGTCGATTTTCGGTTAGTGGCGGCGACCAATCGCGACTTGCTTCAGAGCATGAGCGAGAAACAGTTTCGCAGCGATCTGTATTACCGGCTGAATGTGTTTCCGATCCGGGTCCCTCCTTTGCGAGAACGGCGTGAGGACATCCGGTTGCTGGCCGAGCATTTTGTCCGCAAGTACGCGGGCCGAATGGGCAAGTCCATCACCAGCATTCCACAGAAGGCAATGGAGACGTTGATGCAGTGGAGTTGGCCGGGGAACGTGCGCGAACTGGAAAATTTCGTGGAACGTTCGGTGATTCTGACCAACGGTTCGGTGTTGCAATCGCCGCTCGGCGAACTGGAGGGCCGGAGCGCCGTGAGCAGCGTCCGTGTGAAAGAGACGGAACGCGAGCAGATTGTCCGCGCCCTGCGCGAGAGCGACGGCCGGCTGGCCGGACGGAATGGCGCAGCCGCACGGCTGGGCTTGAAAGACGCAGCATTGCAGGCGAAGCTTAAGCAGCTTGGCATCGATCCGCGGAGAATCCGGGGATGATCGTTGCTGCGAGGAGGACTTCTTCCGGATCTCTTGGGTGTTCTAAGATCCCGGCAAGCACGCTTCGGGCTAGGAACAGGATTACTTTGCGACTGGTAGGTTGTGAAGTGATGGGTTGGAGCCAATTCCGGTTAGCCCACAGAAGAGAATATTCTCCCCGAAGTTCTGAGGAAACGCGCAACCAAATTCCCGATTTCCTTTCTGAATGGCGGGTGCAGAATCCGTGATCCAACCGGCATCGAAAAGCCAGACTCTGGTTCCGGGTGTGATTCCGTAAGTTTCGGCCATCTGCGCCCACTGGCTCCTCAAGTCGTCGGCATAGAACTTCCACTCCTGGGGGCGGGATGTGATGACGGTGTAGCGGCCACAATCGAATTTCGCAAAGGGCTGCAGAGGTGGAAACGTCTGAACCACAGGGTGGCCGCAAGCATAGTACCCGAGCAGAAGACCACTCTGGTAATCGGCAAGAAGGATGGATCCCGGCGGAGCCGCCTGCCACAACGACTGCACGGCGTGGTTCATGAGGGTGCGAGAGTGGTTTCGGGACCGGATCGGCGGCGGCGGGGCCGGAAACAAATTGCAGAGCGCCAGCGCGGCGAAAACGGCAAGAAGCTTGGTCCCAGGTCGGGCCGGAATCCAGGTTGCGATGCCGATGCTGGCGGCGGCCATCGCGAATAGAGCGAGAAACGAATCGTGCCGCGTACCGCCGTAGGGATAAAGTCCGGCCAGCGCCGCAGCGCAGTTGACGATGAAAGGCACACTCAACAGCAGCGCGATTTCGCGTTGTGTTGGCCCCGCCTCATTCCGCATCGTCTTGCCCGTAACCAACGCAACCAGGCCGCCCACAAATGCCAGCAGCGCTAATGTCCCGACCAAGCCGTGGCTAAACAGATAAGTGAAGACGCGCAACGTTTGCAGCGAAATGAACCCTGCCACATTGTTTTCGCCGGCATGAAAGATGCTCTTGCGGAGCCAGGTTTCGGCAATTCCCTGAGGCATCCCGCTTGCCCGCAAACGCGCCACGTGAGTGACGAGGAAATAAGCGGTGAGCGCCAGAGCTCCGATTTGGCCACAAGCCCAGGTGGCGAAAAGTCCCATGCGCCTTGTATAAGGGTGAAGTCTCACCAGCATGTAAATCCCCACAGCGAACGCAAAAATAAGCGATGAATAGTGCGTGAGCAGCGCTCCGTAAAGAGACAGCGAAAACAAGGCCATGCAGAAGCGTGAGCCTTCCTGAATCGCGCGCTCAGACAGATACAGGCAACTCGCAGCAAAGAACAGCAGCAGCGCGTACTGCCGGATCTCAGCCGATAGTTCGATCAGTGTTGGGGAGAACGCCAACAGCGACAGGCCGATGCACGCTGTGAAGGGATTTGTGACGCGCTTCAGCCATTGATATCCCATCCAGCAGCACGCCGTGCCCGCGAGCACTGACGGCATACGCAGCAGCAACTCGGAATGCCCGAAGTAGCGCACATAATAGAGCAGCAGAATTAACAGCGGAGGATGTGCGTTGGTGAGCGCCGCGCTGTACGCAAGTTTCAAGGACGGCTGGCTGGCCAAAAGATTGTGCAGGGCTTCGTCAGGATTGAGGAAATACCGCCACGCCGGAATCAACCTCGCGATGAAGCCCGCGACCAGCACGAGCGCTGGCAACCAGCACTCAAGCCGGGAAGACAATTCGCGCCGGGTTTCCCGCGGATCGCTTAACGGCTGAGCGCCCGCAACGCTGGTCGACGGCCGCGGGTTGATTGCGTCGGAGAAGATCATGCAGAGATACTGCTTCGAGATAAAATCCTCGGACTCGCAAATCATACTATTCTAAAGTTGAATGCCTTCTCATTGCGGATGGTCTGGACATTGCGGTGCGTCGGCGACAGCTCGCCGAACCGCGGGAGGTCTCTTTGTTCTCGCGGCCTGAAGCTACAGCTGTCTCCCAGCCGCGATCGTCGCGCGTTCCTGCGTTCCTGTACATTGCCCTGCTCTTGTGTACGGTTTTGTTGTTCGGGCTGATTCGCTACCGGTTGCGCGCGATGCCGCTGGAACGGGACGAAGGCGAGTACGCCTACGCGGGGCAGCTTTTGTTGCAGAGGATTCCTCCTTACCAGCTTGCCTACAACATGAAACTGCCCGGCATCTATGCGGCCTACGCCATCGTGCTCGCAGCTTTCGGCGAAACGCCGGCGGGAATTCACGTTGGTCTCTTGTTCATAAACGCAGCGGCCACGCTTTTGCTTTTCTGCCTGACGCTGAATGTATTCGGGCGAGCAGCAGCTTTGGCGGCAGCAGCCGGCTATGCGTTGCTCTCCACGAGCTTTTCCGTGATGGGCTTTGAAGCCCACGCCACCCACTTCGTTGTGGTTCCGGCAATTCTCGCCATTCTGCTCTTGCGGAAGGCGCTCGAATCGCAAAGTGGGTGGCGGTTTTTCTCAAGTGGCCTGCTGTGCGGAATCGCACTCTTGATGAAACAGCACGGGATATTCTTTGTTTTCTTTTGTCTCTTCTATCTGGTCGCGAGTGAGCGCAAGCAGAAGAGCAAACGCTCAACGCTGGCGCGCCACGCTGCGGTGCTCATCTCGGGGGCCGTTCTGCCCTATGCGTTCTCGTGCTGGCTTCTCTACCGCGCGGGCGTGTTCCATGAGTTTTGGTTCTGGACTGTGTCTTATGCCGGCGAATACTCCAAAATCGGTCTGCACCGGGCAGTGCACACTTTTCTGGAAAACTTTCGCACGGCCGCCGAGCCCGCGGCGCCGATTTGGCTTCTCGCTGCGGTTGGGCTGAGCGCTCTGCTGTGGAACGCACGCGCCCGCGCAGAGTCCGCATTTCTCGGGGGCCTGTTCTGTTTTTCGTTTCTCGCGCTGTGCCCAGGCGGATACTTCCGGCCGCACTATTTCATTCTGTTCCTTCCCGTGACCGCAATGCTCGCAGGGGTGGCGGTGAGTTTGGCAACGGAGAAACTGGCTGCACGGCAAAAATCGAGAAATCTCGCTATCGTTCCGGCGCTCATTATCGTTGTCGCCTTCGGATATTCCGTTTGGCAGCAGCGGGAGTTTTATTTCTTTCTGGATCCGGATTCTGCGTTTCGCGCCACTTACGGCGATGGGCCGTTCTTACCCGCCGTGAAAGTGGCTGGCTACATAAAAGAGCATTCCCCAGAAGACGCGCGCATCGCGGTGCTGGGATCGGAGCCGGAGATTTACTTTTATGCCAAGCGGCATTCAGCGACGGGCTATATCTACATGTACAGCCTGATCGGGCGGCAGAAGTACACCGCTCCCATGCGGGAACAGATGATTGGAGAACTGAAGAGCAATTGCCCGGAGTATTTGATTTATGTGGACGTCTGGGATTCCTGGGGCGACCGAAATGGAGACGCGGAACTCGCCGCGTTCCTGGCCCGGCTGCAGTTGTTCATGAACGAGCAGTACGAGAAAGTAGGAGTCGCCGACATCGGAGACTCCACTCGCTATATCTGGGGAGACGCGGCGCAAACTTATTTGCCGCAATCCTCCAAAGTGCTGTACGTACTCAAGCGAAAGAATTGAAAACGGCCGGAAGACGTCTCACCTCCACCTCTCAGCAACCGCGCGTTTGATGCCTCTTACTTCACAAACTGCAGCCCGTGCGGCACGGCCCAGCGGAAAACATAGGCGTAGAGCATCACAATGATTCCGACAATGGCTCCGAGTGCCACCGAGTGCCAGGCCACAAAGCGGAAAATAATTCCTTCGTTGCCCACTTGCTCCGTCGCAGCGGTGGCAATGGTAATGGACTGCGCATCGACCATTTTCCCCATCACTCCGCCGGCGCTGTTGGCCGCGCACATGAGAATCGGGTCGATGCCAAGCTGTTGAGCCGTAATTCTCTGCAAACTTCCAAACAGCGCGTTGGAAGATGTGTCGCTGCCGGTGAGCGCGACGCCGAGCCAGCCCAGGAAGGTTCCACAGAAGGGATAAAACCAACCGCTGCGCGTAAATGCCAGGCCCAGCACGGCATCCAGGCCCGAGTAGCGCGTCACATACCCAAGGCCCAGCATGAAGGAAATGGCAACCATGGCCAGCCGCATCCGCACCAGGGTCCGCCAGAAGATTTTCATCAACTTCACAGGGCCCAAGCCAAGCAGGAAGCCCGAAACGATCGCGGCGAAAAAGCAGCCGGTTCCAGTTGCGGAGAGCCAGTTAAAGTCATAGCGCGCCGCCTCTGGAGTCGGTTTGGTGACCACCGGCGCTGCGCGATAAACGGCGTTGTGCAAGTAAGGCACATCCCAACCCGCCGGACCCGGCCGCTTTTTGCCATCTGCCTGTATCACCTGAAAAGCCGGCGTGGTGGCGCGGTTCATGGCAAGCTTTACTGATGGCAATCCCCACAGCAGAACAAATACCGACAAGATGGCGAAGGGCAACCAGGCTTTCAATACTTGCGACGTAGTGTAAGCACGGGCCTTGGAGTATCCGTCGAATGTGTCGGCAGGCCACTCGCCGCCGAACTGGTCGCTGATCTCGGCACTGGGCGGAGGCAAAACATTCGCCCTCTCGTCGTAGTCGAACCGCCATATCTTTTTCGGCTTCCAGAAACGCAGAAAAGTCACCAGCGCGACGATGGAGATCACGCCTCCCATGATATCCACAAGATTACTATCTACGTAGTTCGACCAGAAGAACTGGGTGAGCGCGAATGAGAAGCCGACCACGGCAATGGCGGGAAGCACTTCAAAGGTTTCTTTCCAACCCACCATGGTTCGTACCAGCCAGAAAGGAACGATGACGGCGGTGAACGGAAGGATGCGCCCGATCATGGCGTTGAGATCGGATTCGGGCAGCGCCGTTACTGCCGCAAGAGTGTGAATCGGAGTTCCGATCGCGCCCCAAGCCACCGGCGCAGTGTTGGCAATAAGGTTCAGCGCGGCTGCGTGGAAGGGCTTGAATCCGAGCCCAATCATGAAAGCGCCGGCAATCGCCACTGGAGCACCGAAGCCGGCCGCGCCCTCAATAAAAGCTCCGAAGCAAAACGCGACCAGCAGGACTTGAAGCCGGCGGTCGGCGGTAATTCCGGCGACCGATTCCTTCATGATTTCAAATTGGCCCGTCTCCACGGAAATGTCGTAGAGGTAGACCGCCGCCAACACAATCCAGGCGATCTTGAGCACTCCGAAAGCGACGCCGTACCCGAAACTCATTGCGGCCAGTGGGAGCGGCATCCGAAAAAACACGATCGCCACCAACACAGCGGTCAGTGCGCCGGCAATGGCGCACCAGTGCGGCTTCACTTTGAAGCCGGCCAGCAGGCTGAAGAGCACGATGATGGGAAGAGCCGCGACTAGCGTGGAAAGCCACCAATGGCCAAACGGATCGTAAATCTGAGTCCACTGCATGACAGCCTCCTCAGGAGCGGAGTCTGGTGCGGACCGAAACTACTAAAAACGCGCGCGTAATGCAACTGCCTTGATTTGCAGAAGATCGATCGTTGATGAAATCAGTTCGCTAAGTCAGTTCGATTCCCAGCTCTTTGGCACATTCACGTAGGAACGATCGAGAGCGGCAACGGACGAACAGCCAAGCAGCCGGAGCGAACGCTCCAGGTCAGTTCGCAGAATCTCGATGGCGCGTGTGACTCCCGCTTCCCCGGCAGCCGCCAAACCATAGGCGTAGGCGCGTCCGCACAGCACCGCGCGCGCGCCCAGGCAGATCGCTTTTACGATATCCGTGCCGCGACGGATGCCGCCGTCCATCAGGATCTCCACCTGCCCGTTCACGGCGCTTACCACCTCCGGCAACGCACGCAAAGACGACGGAACACAATCGAGCTGGCGGCCACCATGATTCGAAACCGAAATCGCCGCTGCTCCTTCATCTACGGCTCGCCGTCCGTCGTCGCCGGTGAGCACGCCCTTAACCACGATCGGGCCTCGCCAAAGTTCTCGAATCCAACGCAGGTCGGCCCAGGTCACCGCCGATTCCGCCAGCGCGGCATTGATATCGACCAGCGGCATCGGACCTTTGCCCGGAATCACTACGTTGGGCAAGGAAGGCAACCCGCCATCGCGCAGGAATGCGGTGAGCCAGCCAGGCCTTGAAAGCACTTGTGGCAGAAACTGGATTTTTTGCAACGGACTACCGCTGATCAGTTCCTTCATACCGTTGCGGTAGTCGCGCTCGCGAATTCCCGATACCGGCGTGTCGATAGTGACGACCAGCGCGGAGAAACCTGCAACTCGTGCCCGTTCAATGACAGCTTCAGCGGCTCCGCGCCCACCCATGAGATAAAGCTGATAGAAAACGGGCCCCGAGGATCCCGACTTCACGTCTTCGAGTCTGTGCCCCGAAATTGTCGAGAGTATGTAGGCGGTGCCCGCAGCGCCCGCGGCTCGCGCGGCAGCCACCTCGCCTCCGGGATGCATGAGGCGGCTGTAGCCGACGGGAGCGAGCAGAAACGGCAGAGCAAGGTCAAAGCCAAGAACGCGCGTGCACAGTGCGCAAGCCGGAACCGCGACCGCATGCCGCGGCCGAAACGTGATGTCTTCGAAAACGCGGCAGTTTTCGCGCAGCGTTACCTCGCCCTCGGCGCCGCCATCCAGATAATCAAACACCGATTGTGGTATGCGCCGCTGCGCGATTGGCCGGAAATCCTCGATGCTGACCACTCGTGGGGATGCTACTGAGCGCGCTGCCTTGGTCATTTCCGGAACTCCCCAGTTCGTCGACGTTGCGATTCTGCCCTGCCAAGCTTTCGGCGCGCAAGAATATCACACAGGATTGGGTCCGCGCCCTGCTTTTGTTCGTCTTTCGTAACACAATTCACTTTTGCTGCGCACTTCGCCTAAATCGTTGAACAATCGATAGCAATGAGGGGGAGGAGTGAGTCCGAACGACTGCCCAGGTTGTGGCGGTACCGGATACATTGCTAAGCCCGTGGACATCAGTGGTAAGTCCGAAGGCGTTGCATTCCTCCGCTTGAAATGTCCCGATTGTGGGGGCATTGGGCGAAGGAAGCCAACCCCACCCGCCAATGGCTGACCGCACGGCCTGGCGGTGCTTGCGAAAAACGTACGAGCCCGGTCGCCGCACTTCCCGCCCTAAGCGGCATCCGGGCCCGACGTTCAGAAAAGCGTTCAGAAAAGCGTTTAGGAATCGTTCAGAACCCGTTCTGGAAATTGCCCAGGAAATCGCCTGCATATTTCCGCTCGCCCTGTTTTCCATCGTGATTGCGCCCGGTAAAGAGAAGTTGCTGAATGTTCCCGGCGTAGCTTGGCGCCTGCCTATGCAGTAACGGCGGCCTTGGCGCGCGGTTTGCGGCGATGCGATGCCGTTTCCACCCGATTGCGTCCCGCCGCCTTGGCGCGGTAGAGCGCCCGATCGGCCTGGTGAATCAACTGTTGAAGATCGGGCTTCTCCCGCGTGGAACTCGCTACGCCCATGCTGACCGTGACCGAGAGCTGCGGTAAGTCATCCATGCGGGCGAGCTGGCGTACAACACGGCCAGCTTGTGTGCGTCCGCGGATGCGCTGGTTGCGGCGGTCCGGACCACGGGGCGCCTGGCGGCGATCATAGCCGCGTTGGCGGAACGCGCTAGTCTCGATGGTAGCGCGCAGTTGTTCAAGATGCTCCACTACATCCTGGCTGGTCTTGCCCGGAAAAAGGATGGCGAATTCCTCGCCCCCGCAACGGTAAGCCCGGCCGCCGCCGCCAACACGGCTCAGGCGCGAAGCCACCAGGCGCAGGACCTCGTCCCCGGTATCGTGACCATAGGTGTCGTTGAAGCGCTTGAAGTGGTCGATATCCACGATTGCCACTGAACATGGCGATTCCAGGCGCAGGAGCGCATCGTTGAAAGCACGGCGCGAGGGCAAGGTGGTCAGTTCATCGTGATAGGCCAGCAGGTAGGAGGTCTCGACGATCGAGACTGCCAAGATGAAAACGGCGACGGCGAAGTAGGCGGACGGAATTCGGCCCACACCTCCAAACCGCAGGGCAAGAAAACAGCCGGCTAAGGCCCAGAGGAATGCACTCTCCACCGGCTTGTGGAACAGCAGAAAACGCGCCAGCAATATCATTGCGGCCGTAGCGAACGCCAGCACTACGCTGAAAGGCAAGGCCGGCAAGGGTAGCGAATGGTGCAGAGTACGCGGCGCGGCGGCCAATGGTTGCGCGCGGCAGAGAACTGCGACTGCAACCGACTGAACAAAAATCGCCAGTGCTGGAGGAGCAATGCTGGAGAAGACGAATCCGCGTTCCTTCGCCAGCGATAGAAGAACGAAATCAAGCGGCAATAGCACGCCGATCGCGACTAGCGCGATGTGTCCCGGGCCCAGCAACGGCACGCGCCCCGCGGAAAAGAATGCGAGGGCATGCTCGGCAAGAAAAAGCACGAGCAGCGCGAAGAACACGCGGTTTGAATGAAACCGCCAGGCCAGCAGAAGTCCGGCGACCAGCACGCAGTAATAGAAGAGAGTAACGGCAGTGAGCGTGGGCGTGAACAAGCCAGTGTGCAAGAGCACAGCCGCAGCGAGCAGCCAGATACCGGTCGTCCACAGGGACTTCATCGTTGTCTACACGAGATCGTTGTTTACACGAGCCTTCGGCGCGAGCTTGTTTGGCGCGAGCGTTGTTTCGCGCAAGCGTTATTTCGCGCGAGCATTCGCGTGGCCACTTTGCGGGCGCGAACCCTGGGGAGATTATCTCTGGAGACTGGGGCGGGAGTAATTGGCCGATTGGGTTCGCCAAAGGCTGTGGATTTCTCCCGAAATAATTCTGATTGCGGTTTGCCGGGAGGGCCCTTGAGGAGCACAATTTGCGTATGTTGAGGGGGTACCCCCCCTTCCCCCACCCTCTGAATGGCTTGCTGGGCGCGGGTTTCGCAAAAGGGGTGTGGCAAAATCTAGATGTCAAAGAACTTATGGGTAAAATCTAGACAACAAAGGAGTTAGGGTGGGCCGATCAGGCTCTCTGTACCCCGTGCGCCTCGGGTATGATCGCGCAAGTTTGAGGATGGGGGCAAGGTTAGATGTCACAACGGGATGTGGATATCGGTGGGCGTGAGGGCGGATTCTACAGTCGCGAAGTTATGCTTGATGATCTCGTATGGGTATTTCTCGCCTTGCAGCATGGGACGTGCTCCTCGTTAAACGGTAGCGCAGATACGAAGCGAGTGTCGGGCACATTGTCGCGTCTGGAAATGGTCGTCATCAGCCGATGGGGCACCCGCAAACGGCGCGGGGCGCATGCCGCTGCCCGGCGAGTACAGAGGTCCTTCGGCCCGCAAAGAGCGCGGGCCTTGATTTCATAACCACGACGGCTCCGCGTCATTACTGAGCACTACCAGCCCAAAAGCCTTGTCTATCGCGCCCTCTAGCAACCCTTTTCGCTGCCGGTGACGTCTAAACCACGCCACCTCACCGCCCTGAAGTGCCTATCTCAAGTCTCTAAGGGGGTCTGTATGCCGTATCGTATCGGTTTTTTGCTCGTTCTCTTGTCGTGTGCCTGCGTGCTTCCAGCCAGCGCTCAGTCATTAGTTACCACGATCCCAGTATCCGGCCTTCCGTATGGAGTTGCGGTGAATCCCAGCAACAATCGCATCTACGTCAGCCTCATCACTTCGACTGGTCCCGCAGTCGCCGTGATCGACGGCAACACAAACACTATCCTCGAGACGGTGCCGACCTCGCAGGGAGCCTCCGTTATCGCGGTGAATATCGTCACTGGCCGCGTGTATAGCGCAGGGTGTAACAACAGCCAAAGTCCCGCGTGCGGCGTCACGGTGATCGACGGGACACCGGAGGCGGTGATCGCGACGATTCCCATCGACGGCACCTTCAACGGCATTGGAGTGCAGGGCATTGCGGTCGATCCAGTCACGAATCGAATCTATGTGTCGGACGATCTCAATTACGAGGTCGAAGTGATCGACGGCAAAACCAATACTGCGGCTTACATCAACACCGGCAACACAGAGATGCTGGGATTGGCGGTTGATTTTTCGACCGATCAGATTCTTGGGGCGCCCAGCGGCGACGTGATGGACGTCATTAATGGTTCGAACAATGCGATCACGCACGTCAGGGTGGGAACGATCAACGCGAACGTGGCGGCGAACTCCTTCACCGGCCGCGCTTACGTGACCAATAACGCGACTAATACAGGTGAGGGAGACACGCTGGGCGTAGTCAATCTGGCGAATTTGAAGGTGGTAGCGAATGTCGTGGTCGGATCGGCTCCGTTTGGGGTTTGCGTGGATTACCTTTCCAATCTGATTTTTGTGACCAACATTGGGGATGGAACGGTCGCAGTGGTCGACGGGAGAACGAACACCAAGACGGGAAGCGTTACCGCCAACAGCAACTATATCGACGTAAATCCGGTCACTCGATTGGTTTACGCATCCGACACTTACGGCAGCGCGATTAACGTCATCTCGGAATAGAGCCACTTCGACTGCCTTTCTCGGCGCGTGGAGGACGCTCCGCAAGGGATGTCCTCCGCGGGTGCCTGGAATGCACTGCTACCCAGAAGAAATTCCCGCATATTTCCGGAGTTGGATGTACTGTCTACTGAACCAAAGCGTCAGCGTTTGGATGCTCCCGGTTAGGAGGTTGGTGCGCCGTATTTCGCGCGCCCTACAGCGAATTAGTGACGGCCAACAACACGTACAGGCTGAGCAGCGCCAGCGCCGGGCCACCCCAGATCATCAACGCGCATTTCCATCCCAGAGAGCGGGCTACATCCTGTTGGCTGCGCCACGAGATCAGAAACGTGGGGTTGTTTGTTCCCTTCATCAACACTGTGGGCGGATGTTGATCGAAGCCGTCAGGCCTGGTGTTTGCGTAGTTCTGCGCAGTTTGCGGTGAGGCTGACGCTCCGCCGGGCGAGGAATCCGAGCCGGACGAGTTCACGCCGGAGCCGGATAGAACCAGGGGATCTCCATTCACCTGCAAGCCTGGAGCTGCAACTCCAGCCGCCGCCCACGCCGCGGGATTCGTGATGCCGGCTTTGAGCAGCGCTGCCGCAACCTTTTCCTGCTGGGTCATGCTCGCAGCCGCAGCGCTGGAACTGGAGGACAGCCGCACGACTTGCGGCTGGTTCCCGGGAGTGGCAACCGCGTTCGCGGGTTGGGCCAGCAGGCGCCCCATCAGCCTCGAGTCCTCGGAATCGCGGTCTGTTCCCGACGAAAACGACAGCGAAGACGGAAGAGAGAAAGAAAGCAGATTCCCGGCGCCCAGTGTGGCCGCCTCGGCGTCGTGAATCGGCTGTGGCTTCACCTCCAGACCTGGATTATCACTCAGCGTGCCCAGAATGAAGAGCGCGTTCTTGGGCTTGATGCAGTACTCCTCGACCTTGATCTTGTTGCGGGTCTGGATTCCGTGGCGAGCGAGGAAGCCGCGTACATTGTCGGGAACCGGATCGTCGGTGGTGAAGAACGAATCGCTGAATTCCTGCTGAAAGTCGCGATGCAAGTCAAGATCCGCGCCGCGCGGATCGACCATCACTTTGCCGGTATTATCGTCGAGGAAGAAAGGCAAGTGCATGCACTCGCCCGCAACCTTCACCCATGACTTGTTCCGGCCGCGCTGTTTCCATTCCCAGACCAGCGTACGATAGTAGTAGCAAGGCCGCGACGAGATCGGCGCAATCATAGAGTAAGGCCCCACGGCAAGCCCACTGACTTCCACCATTCCCAGGGATGCGCTGCGAATCCGGGACGAAGGCGTGTCGAGAATCAGCCGCCGGCGTTGCAACAGGCGGAAGCCGTTAATGAAGAGATAAATGCCGGCGCACAGACCGACGACGCTCCAGAAGAGCGGCCTGACGTTATTGGACGAGCGCATGAATAGTGCGGCGCAGAGAATCACAGAGAGCATTCGACGCCGGCGTCAAGACAGGCAGGCGCTCCGTGTTGAGCCTAGCGGAGCGTTAAGCGATAGACACAATAGAAAAAGCGAATCGCGCTTACGTTGGTAATGCTGTGGGCAAGGCGATTTGTGACACAACCTCTTCCGCAGCCGAGGAACCTAATGGCTTTTGCGCG
>Ga0224550_1000198_pt1 | contig 13635 bp, 11 predicted proteins | sample 714P31014metaG_FD_179905 | JGI IMG/M metagenome (GOLD analysis project Ga0224550, IMG submission 179905) | Peat soil microbial communities from Stordalen Mire, Sweden - 717 P3 10-14 | ecosystem: Environmental > Terrestrial > Soil > Wetlands > Peat | place: Sweden: Norrbotten County, Stordalen...
GAGATCGTCGTAGTCGGACTCGAGAGCGGAGAGGATTTGCTCGCGCATCGCCTCGGAAGTTTGCTTGCCTTCGTAGTGCAGAACGAAATGGCTGCTTTCGCGCTGCGTGAAGTCGGTTTCGGCGCTGTCTTCGCGCTGGGCTTTGGCGAGGAGTTGCTCGACGGCCGGATCGGGGCGCAGATCGAGGGAACGCTTCCACGAAGTGACGGCGTCTTTGGTGCGGTCGGAGGCGAACTGAGCGTAGCCGAGCATGGTGTAAGCGTCGGCCGAGTTGGGCGCTGCGCTGACGGCGTTTTGGGCGCAAGCCAGCGCCTGCGCGGCATTTCCGGTGCGGACCAGCAGCGCGGCGTAGTAGACGAGAATCGTTGAGTTATCGGGCTGGAAGCGGAGAGCGCTCTCGAAGTAGCGCCGGGCCTCGGTGATGGCGCCGTGATCGAACTCGAATTTTCCGCCGATGAAGTTGGCGACGGCGCTCAACTCGGCGCTGCCTTTGCCTTCGAGGCTGGAGACTGCCTCGGGATCGACCTTGCCGTCCTTAATAATTTTGGAGGGAAGGTCGCCTTCGTTGGCCAGAGTGTCGGCAGGAGTAAACCTGGGCAGATCGGCGATTTTGGTTGCGGCCGCGCTTTCGGCTGGAGAAGATGTGGAGCGGGCGGACATGCCTCCGGCTTCGACGTGGTCGACCAAAATCTTGGGGATAGCGTAGGAATCGTCGCCTATGTCGTATTCGTAGTGACTTCCATTTTCGCGGACGTGGTCGGCAAGAATCGTGCGGCCGTTTTTCAGATGGATGGTGTCGGACCAGGCCGCAGCACAGGCGACTGCCATAGCCAACAAGATCGAGGTGACACGCGCTCGCATTCAGGCGCATTCTAGCAACAGCGGACGGATCACCCTACGTGACGAAGGTACCTGCCACAATGCGCGGCGTCGGGATGCTGACAATCGGCTTGGGATTGTCGGTAGTTGCGGCAAATGCCGGTCAGTTTTCGCCAACTCAGTCTGCTCCGACTCAGTTTGCCCCGACCCAGTCTTCGCCAATTGAGTCTGCTCCGGCTAAATCGGGTGCGTTGCAGACAGGCGCGCCGGACTCATCGCAATCGCTCTATCTGCAACTCAGCACAGCAGGGCTGGACCCGGCGCGCGTGTTCCGGGTGCGGAACGCGTCGCTGGACCGGGCGGCCATTCATATCACGCTGGAAGATGGGACCATCGCTTTCACCCAGGACGTGATGGGCAAGATCACGGGAGCGTTTTTTGAAGGCGACGGAGAGATACTGTTGGCGCCTCCCAACGATGTGGAACGGAAATCGATGAGTTTGTTCACCGGGATGGCGATCCTGGAAGAGCGCTTTGTCACGGCTTACTTCCGCTTCAACGACAATACTGCCGCCGAGTTGCAGCCCGGGTTGAGGGCCGCCGACAATGCGCAGGAGTTTGTTGGCAGATGGGGTGAGACCGCGCGGAACCTCGCGCAAAGGGATGCGATGAGGTTGCTGTTGAGTTTCAGCAGGATGCTGCCGGTGAAGGGAGAAGCGGGCTTACAAGGAACGAACTCACCCGGAGCGGGCGCGGAGGGAGTTTCTGATTTCCGCAGTCACATGCTGCACGCGAGGCTGCAGGGGAATCAGTTGGGGGTGTTCGATGTGGCCTTCGATTCCGCGGCGGACGAACAGATTGAATCCGGACAAGAGAAAACCGCAGGAAACGGAAATGTGTACTACGACGTGTGGACGTCATTCTCGACAGACGAAGGCGCACAGGCCAGCTCCGCGCCGGCACACGATTTGCAAACCGTGCCGGCAGATACGGAAGCGCCGGAGGATCCCATTGCCGTCCGGCGCTACGTGATCGACGCGGAGGTGAAACCGCCGAAGCATCTGGACGCAACCGTGCGAATGGATCTGGAGGTGGTGCGCGGCGGGGCGCGCACCCTGGTTTTCGAGCTGTCGCGTTTTTTGCAGATCCAGAGCGTGGAAGAAGATGGAATTCCGCTGGAGTTCATTCACAACCCGGCGATCGAAGGCACGCAACTGGCGCGCCGGGGCAATGACATGCTGGCGGTGACTTTGCCCGAACCGGTTCACTCCGGACAAAAAATCAGTTTGCGATTCGTCTACGGCGGAGAAGTGTTGGCGGAGGCCGGTGAGGGATTGCTTTACGTAGGAGAGCGCGGCACGTGGTATCCCAATCGCGGGTTGGCTATGGCCGATTTCGATCTCACCTTCCACTACCCGCCCGGATGGACCTTGGTGGCGACCGGCAAACCGGCGCCGATGGCGGCATCTACGTCGGGCAATGCGGCGCAGACCGTCATTTCCGCGCAAACGCCCGCGCAAAAGGGCGAGCAAGAGGGACGCTGGGTGTCGGAGCGGCCGATTCCGGTGGCGGGCTTCAACCTCGGCAAGTATGTGCGGGCCGCGGTTCACGCCGGAAATGTTACGGTGGAAACCTACGCCACAACCGGCGTGGAACGGAATTTTCCCAGCGTGGCGCCGCAGGTAGCCGCTCCCGATCCGGAGGGACTCCGGCACCACCTTCCGGAAGTGACGATACCGGCTGCGCCTTCGCCGGCGCGGAACGCGATGGCGGTAGCCGAACTAACCGCCCGGGCTATTAGTGACTACATGGGATGGTTCGGGTCATTTCCATACAGTCAACTGGCGCTGACGCAGATGCCGGGACGCGAGAGCCAGGGTTGGCCAGGGCTTATTTTTCTGTCGTCGTACGCTTTCCTGTCCAAGGAGGAGCGGCAGGAACTGCATATGAATCCTGACGCCACATTGAGGACGGAGCAGATTCCCGCACACGAAGCGGCACACCAGTGGTGGGGAGATCTGATTACGTGGAGGAGCTACCGCGATCAGTGGTTCTCGGAGGGACTGGCCAACTATTGTTCGTTGATGGTTCTGCAGCAGAAAAGTCCCCAGGATTTCCGGCACATTATGGAGGAATACCGGCGGGGTCTGGCGGAGAAGAACAAAGACGGCAGCTTGCCCAAAGATGCCGGCCCAGTAACGCTGGGTGCGCGATTGCTATCGTCGCACTATCCCGGAGGTTATGAAGCCATCAGCTACGGTCGCGGGACGTGGCTGTTCCATATGTTGCGTTCGATGTTGGACGATGCGGCCGCAGAAAGCCGGGCGGAGAAAAATGCGGGCCGGATTTCCGGCGAAGATCCTTTTATGCGTTCGCTGCGCCGGTTGCGAGAGCGTTACCAGGGGAAAGCCATCACCACCCGGGAACTGTTGGAGGTTTTTGCCGAGGACCTTCCGCCTGCTTTGCGTTACGAAGGGAAACCTTCGCTGGATTGGTTCCTGGATGGCTGGGTCAACGGAACGTCGCTGCCCCGGCTGGAACTGCGCGAGGTCAAGTTCGCGGCGAAGACAAACGCCACGGCCGTAAGCGGGACGATTGTGCAGAAAGACGCGCCCGATGATTTGGTAACCAGCGTTCCCATCTACGGAGTGGTGGCGGGCAAGGCACCGGTACTGTTGGGCCGGGTGTTCGCCGACGGCGCGGAATCTTCGTTTCATGTTCTGGCCCCTGCCGGGACCCACAAGATTCTGCTCGATCCTTACGAGACTGTCCTGACGGGACGGAAGTAGCGCGGCGGAAATCAGAGAAAGCTTCGGATCTCAGACCTCAGACTGCGGTTGAAGCGCTTCCCATTGCAGGATTTTTCCTCTCACTCTCGCCCGAAATGGGCACTGCAGACCCCAAAGGCGGCGTCCGACCTCGGAGTTCCGACCTTCGACCTCAGCCAACGGCCTATGTTTTGCTGAGGTCTGAGGACTGAGGTCTGAAGTCCGGGTGTGACGGGGGAAATGGCAACTTAGCTGCTCAACTTAGCTGCTCAACCAAAGTTCGGGAGGGATTCTTGAACGAGGCCGGAACGATTCTTGTGGTCGAAGACGAAGAGTTTGTGCGCAAAGTGGCCTGCGAAGTTCTGCGCTCTTCCGGTTACAACGTTCTGATCGCCGGAAACGCCGAGCAGGCTTGCGAAGCTTGCCGGCAGTGTGGCGGGCGCACGGATCTTCTTCTGGCCGATATTATTCTGCCCGGGAAAGACGGGCGGCAACTGGCGAACGATTTCAAATGTTTGTGTCCTGACGTCCGGATATTGCTCATGAGCGGATACGTGGAACAAGTGGTTCAGTGTGAATTCCTGAGCGACGGCCATGAATGGCTGGCGAAACCTTTCTCGGCGCAGACACTGTTGAGAAAAGTGCGCCAGGTGCTGGATACAGCTCCATCGATAACGGCGAAGAGTGCAGGTTCAAGCGTGCCTTCGGTAGCGGGTAGCCTGGAGGATCTGATAGGGGATTTGGGAGAGCGGAACCAGCCGGTGCAGAATTCCCAGTTCCGCGCAGATGCGGGGCATGCCATAGACGGCACAAGTGGACTCGTCCTGGCCAATGGTCAAGCCGCCTTGCCGATAGATCGCCTTGATTCCTAAGGCGCCGTCGGAACCCATGCCGGTCATGATGATGCCCATGGCGTGAGACTGGAAAGCGGAAGCCACCGACTGCATCATCACGTCGACAGAGGGCGTGTGCATCTGACCCTCCGGTTCCCGGGAGAGCTGGATGGTGGTGCGCGCATCGGTGGGGCGCTCGACGGTCATGTGCAATCCCGCAGGCGCAATGTAAACCGTTCCTGATTCAACTGTTTCGCCGCGACTGGCCTCGCGCACAGACACCGCGCATAGCCGATCGAGCCGGTCGGCGAAAGGAGCGGTGAAGCCTGGCGGCATATGCTGCACAATCAGAAGGGGAACGCTAAGGTCGGCAGGAAGAATGGGAAGAATATCCTGCAGGGCGTTGGGTCCGCCGGTGGAGATTCCGAGCGCGACGATCAATGGAGTTGCGGGCAGAATGGCGGGCGGGATCAGTTCTACGGCGCGAGGCGCCTTGCGCGGAGGACTGGCCGGGAAATGAGGTCTGCGCGATTCCGCGGCGGCCTTAATCTTAGCGATCAGATCTTCCCGAAGGTGAATGATGTCCAGCGAAGTAGAGGAGAGCTGCTTGGGGACGTAGTCGAAGGCGCCGGCCCCGAGAGCGGTGAATGTGATCTCGGCATCCTTTTCGGTGGCAGAACTCACCATAATGACCGGACGCGGGAACTGCGCCATAATATGCCGTAAAGTTTCCAGGCCGTCCATGCCTGGCATTTGCACGTCGAGAGTGACGACGTCGGGATCCAGGGACGCGATCTTCTGAAGAGCTTCACTTCCACTGTGGGCGCAGCCTACCACCTCCAGATCGGGATCGGAGTCGATCATCCGGGTCAGCGCGATCCTCATGAAGGCGCTGTCGTCGGCGATAAGGACGCGGATCTGCGATTTGTCAGAGGTTTGGCTCACGATGGATAAATGGCGCGCACCAGGCTGTGCACATCGTCCATGTAGGAGTCCATTTCAAACGTGAGGCGCGCCCAATCGAACTCCCTCAGCGACGGACAATGCTGCGCCAGGACTGCGAAACCACTTTCTTCCAGCAAGTTGACCTGCCGTTCCTCGATGTAGCCATAGTTGAACCCCCGCATGCGGCAGAGCAGGTCGGCCAGTTGCACCAGCGCCACCAGGCCGGTGTGGTTCAAAGATCCCGGAGGGTTGTGATGATGGGTCACCACTTCGGCCAGTTCAGGGGAAAGTTCCCAATGCTCGGCGAGCAGCTGTCCGCTGTCGCAGTGCGTGAATCCCAGCGACTTCTGCTCGGCCTCGTGCAAAGGAATTCCTTCTCGCCGGGCAAGTTCATAAGTTCCGCGAAATTCTTTGGGCAGAACCCAGAGATTGACGATGATTCCGAGATCATGGAGAAGACCTGCCAGATAAGCTTTGCTGGGATCGCCAAAGTTGATTTTCCGGGCAAAATGGCGGCAGACTAGGGCGCACCCCAGAGAGTGTTCCCAAAATACGATGGGGTCGAGTTCGCTGGTGCCGCCGGGTAACAGATTCAACACGCCGCAGGACATGGCGATGTCGCTGAGATGATGAAAGCCCAGGCTGACCGCCGCCCCGCGCAGCGAATCCACCCTCCGCCACCGGCCGAAAAGCGGCGAGTTTGCCATTTGCAGACATTGCGCCGCCAAAGCTTTGTCCTGGGCAAGCAGGTCGGTGACTTTGTGCGCGTCCAGTTGCTCTGCCGGCTGTTGCCGGTAGCGGAGCAGCGGAGTGAGCACGGCGGGGATGGCGGGAATCTGGCGCAAACCTTCCATCCGCTCCATCAGGACTTGTTTGGTTGCGGTTGTCATATCGAGCTACCTCCGGCTGGCGTGCGTTCGGTTTTCACGTAGGCTGTGGCTCCCGGCAAGTGAACCAAACGGAAGTCATCGCTGACGCCGTAGAGAGATTCGGAGTGGCCCAGGAACAGATACCCGTGCGGCAGAAGATTATTGTAGAAATGCTGGATCACGCGCCGCTTGGAGGCCAGATCGAAGTAAATCAAAACGTTGCAACAGAAGACGATGTCGATGCTCCTCATGAAGGTCATGCGGGCATCGTCAGAGAGATTGATCCGGGAGAAGGTGACACTGGCGCGGGCCGCTGGGTTGACCTGGAGTTGCTCGCCGACCGGAATGAAATATTTGAGGCGGTAGTAAGCGGTGAGATTGCGCGTGCTGTAAGAGCCGTACACCGCGTTCCTGGCATGAACGAGGGAGCGCTCGTTCAGATCGGTGGCCAGAATTTCGAAAGTCCAGTCTTTGAGGCGGCGGCTGGTTTCTTCCATCAGCAGCATGCTGAGGGTGTAAGGCTCTTCGCCGGTGGAGCAACCCGCGCTCCAGAGCCGGAGCCGGCGGAAAGGAAACTTGGCTTTGGTTTCGAGAATCCTGGGAATGACAATCTGCCGCAATGCATCCAAGTGCGGCTGGTTGCGGAAGAAGCAGGTTTCGCCGATGGTGATCTCGTTCAGCAGCGCGATGAGCTCGGCTTGGCCGGCCGGGCGGAGGATGAGGCACTCGCAGTATTCGCGCAGCGTGGCAATTTGGATTTCCTTCATGCGCCGGTTGCAGCGCTCCTGCAAAAGGCAGAGCTTGTTCTCGGGATGAAAGATTCCCGCCACTTGATAGATGAGGTCGCGGATGCGCACCAGATCCGGTTCCGGCGGTCCCACCACGCCAGTGCCGGGTCGCATTTGGGGAGCAGTGATCATGCGGACGGCGTTTCGGACGAGCGGCGTTGCTGCGGGTTTTGAAGTAGCGGTCAGGCTGGCCGGATCTAGCACCAATGCTCCTCCCGTTGTTGAGTTCTCCGATCCGCGACAAGGCCGTCGCCGGCCGGAATCGCTGAGCTACCCTCGCCAAGATTTTCTTCGGCACATAGATCAGCTCGATTCGGGCGCGGAGCTTGGTCGCGATCACCAGCCGGCGGCCTGACCTCTGCGGAACAGGACCGGAACGATCGTCTGCAGAGTCCGACCGGAAAATCAACCTGAGCCAGACCCAACTGCCGATAATTGCGTGGCGTCCGGCGTTCCGTAATGTCCTAGTTTTTTATCGGCATTGAAGGCTCAGACTTTAGCTACTCGGTGGTTCCAAGCAGGCGGCGCGAGAAGTGCCGCTCGGCAACTCTCTGGCGCTCGTGCGTTCGCCCTCTGAGGTCGCGCTGGCTCACGGCTTGCGCTAAACCCAAGGCTTGCGTCAAACCAATGACCGTCTGCGCTTCTGGCTGGAAGGCCGCAAGGCCCCGGTGCTGCGGCGGTGGTCACGCCGGAGCGAACGCCGGCAGTTCTTTCTGAATCGCTAGGCGTCGGCGAATGGCGGCCCGAGGGTTGTCTTGCGAGCAGCGGCGGAGGCCGGTTTTCTCGCTAGTCGTGCATCCTCAGTTCGCCATCCTCCAAGCTTCGCGGAGACCGGGATCTACGCTGCTGCCGGGTTCACCATGTGCGAGAACAGCCCCTCGGCCACTTGCTCTGAGCTCGGTCCATAGCTGCCGCTGCTGATTGCCTGGCGCAAGGCACTGATTTTTCCCTGCCGAACCTCGGGCAGCGCATTCGCCCGCGCCGCCAGCGCCTGGATCTGCGTATGAGCGCAAGGACTCTGGGTTTGGTCTTCCGCCAATGGGCTGCTCGCGTAAGGACTGGCGGCTGGACACTGATGGTGGTTGCGCTCGCTTTCGGCAAGCGGTTGGGCTGTTTGATTTAGGTTGATCCTCATGGCGGTTTCTTCAGCTTGCAATTGGCTTGCAATTCAGCTATCGGCAGTCGCTTAAAAAACTTTAATCCGTGGCTCTCTTGAATGATTGTCGTCTCTCCCATGCCGGATTCAACTTGTTCTATCGGCAGGAGTTGGCAAAACTTTAGGGAAATGAATCCGGTCTGGAGCCGGGGGAACCGGCCGCTCGGGTGTTACCTTCGTGCCGCAATGATTAGGTTACGATAATGAAGGTCCTAAGAGTACTTCAGCATCCTGGGGCCTGCGCGGCCGCGCGAGCCGCGGTTTTGCCCGCGTGCATCAATTCTTCGAGACGTGCCCGCAGCCGCACCACCGCCAGTGAGTGGATCTGGGAGACCCGCGACTCTCCGATGCCCAGCACCGCCCCGACCTCTTTCATGGTGAGATCTTCGAAGTAATACAAGGCCAGCACCTGCTGCTCTTTCTCCGGCAACTCGGCGATCACGCGGGTCAGCAGCGCCTTCATTTCGGAACGCAGGCAGCGGAAAAACGGCGTGTCTTCGGGAGCGTTGGGCAGGTAGTCGCACAGATCCTCCTCTTTGCCGTCCCAAGGGGATTCGATGTGCAGGCTGCCGACTTCGAGCCCGTCCAGTTCCCCCAGCAGTTGCTGGAATTCCCGCAGTTCCATGCCCAACTCCGCCGCCATTTCGACTTCGCTGGGAGCGCGGCTCAATTCCATACTGAGCCGCCGGTGGGCCTCCTCGATGCGGCGCGCCTTGCGTCTCAATTCCCGTGGGCCCCAGTCCATTTCCCGCAGGCTGTCGAGAATCGCGCCGCGAATGCGAAACTTGGCATAGGAGCCGAACTGCACGTGCTTGGAGCGGTCGAACTTGTTGAGCGCATCGATCAGTCCGATGACGCCGGCATGGACCAGATCCTCGAGCAGCACATGCCGGGGCAAGCGCTCGTGGATGCGGCGCGCGAGGTAACGCACCTGGGGCAGATGTTCGAGCAGGATGCGCTCCCGCTCTTCGAGCTTGTCCTGCCAGACCGTGTAAGCTTGCACGCTGTGTTTGCTCATGGCCCTCACTTCCCTAACTGCGGCCGCGTTCCCCGTCCGCTCCGCTGCGTGGTCGCCTTCGCAGCGTCCTCGGGGGCGTCGCGCGGAGCCTCAACAGGAGGACTCCGAGCGACTGCACTTTCGACTACGGGCGGTATCTCAAGCAGCGAGAGCGCCACCAAGTTGTGCAGGAACGGCTCCAGCAACCGCTCAAGGTGAGAGCCAGCCGGCGGTCGCACAGCGCCACCGGATTCTCGTTTGCCGGGCGCGACCTCGATCCGGGTCTCACCGGTGGCGGGCAGGTCGCGGATGGAAACTCCGCCCACAGCAATGGCTTCTGAACTTTCTCCTCACCCAGGCTCAAGACCTTGGGCACAAGTTCCTAACCCCAACGACGGCCAATGCTGCGAACGCAATTTCGCCTTTGCGGGATGGCTTCGGACTGTTGGTGCTCGTGACTGCGGCGGACATGACAGAGAGGGAAAGGCAATTCACGTACCGCGATAGAGCACCAAGGGGAGGGTTGATTCGGACTCCACGGCTGTCACGCGGCAAGTGCCATCCGATCAAACGGATAGCGGTTGCGCGGCCACGGAATCCGGGGTGTGTCGCGGCCTTTGTTGAGAGCCGTCTTAACTGTTGCTTAGCGGATCATCATTGAAGCGTCCCGCCCGCTGCGTTAGATTCCTCTTAAGCTTCCCGCTCGGACCACCACAGGGGCTGAACTTTTATCTGATAGGGGAAGTAGAGATGTTCCGCCAGCACCGTGTTGCCACGTTCCATTAGGATCGAAGCCCGCTCCATTACGTGCTGCAGCTCGCGCACGTTGCCCCTCCAGGCGTGGCCTTCGAGAATGTGGACCGCCTCGGCGCTCAGCCGCGGACAAGGCGCTGCTGTGGCGGCGGACATGCCGGCCAGAAAATGCTCCGCCAGCAGGATGATATCGGCCCGCCGCCCAGCCAGGGGCGGCAGTTCCAACGGGAAAACCGAGAGCCGGTAAAAAAGATCCTCGCGGAACTCCCCGCGGCCCGCGCGCGCCGCGAGATCGGTGTTGCTGGCGGCAATGACGCGGACATCCACGCGAGTCAGCTCCGCCGTTCCCAGCCGCTGCACTTCCTTGTGCTCCAAAAAGCGCAGCAGCTTGGCCTGCATGCCCAGCGGCAGTTCGCTGATCTCGTCCAGAAACAGAGTTCCTCCGTGCGCGGCGGGAATGCGCCCCACCTGCGGCTGCACCGCTCCGGTAAACGCTCCCCGGACATGGCCAAAGAGCTCGGACTCGAGCAGCGCCTCGGGAATGGCCGCGCAATTTACCGCCACGAAAGGCCGGGTGGCGCGAGGGCTCAAAGCGTGCACCGCCCGCGCCACCAGCTCCTTGCCGCTTCCCGTCGGGCCGCCAATCAGCACCGCCGTAGTGCGCGGCGCTACCAGCCGGGCCAAACGGTAGACGCGCCGCATTTCGTCGCTGCTTCCGATCATCCCCGGCAACGGCCCCGGTTCGTTGCCGTCCCGATCGCGGCGGGGGCCTTCGTCCCTTTCCGCTCGTTTTCCGGGACTCATTTCTCCGCCACCCATTTTTGCGGTACCCATCACTTCGAACATGCCCAGTTCGTCCCCATCCAGTAGCGGGGCTGTGGCGTCGGAGTCGAGCAAGACCACTTGAATGCCGGGAAAGCGGCGCGGGATGAGGGCGATGAGTTCTTCGGCGTCCAAATCGGGCAAGCGGCGGTCGAGAAACAGGACCTTCCAGTTTCCTTTCTCCAGCTTCACCAGGGCATCGGCGCCGCCAAGAGCCTGCTGCACCGGCCCCCACCGGCCGTTCAGGCGGTGCAGAACCTGTTCGCGCAGGGCGCTGCTAGGACTGGCGATCAGCGCGCCGCCCGCGGGAGCGGGAGGAGTCGGGAAAGTCGGCATGGCACTCATTTCGATTCTCCAGGGTTAAAGACGCGAAATCAATTCTTAGAACCCAGCAAGTTTTCCTCTTTACGCGTGCAGAGAAAAAACCTGCGGCAGCGAAAAAACGCGCGGCGGCGAAAACGGGAATTTTTCATTGTGCCGCTTTGCCGGCCAGCGCTGCCGGTCGAGACTCCGATGCGCCGCTCATCGTCTCTGTGTCGGCCGCGAGCCGCACCGTGATCTGCTCCCGGTCTTCACTGCTGTCGCGCACCCAGTCCATTCCAGCACGACACAAGCTGGCTTGTGCCAGGAGCAGCCCGAGTTCGGGCCGGGACAAAGCGGAGGCCGGTGTGGCCTTCCCGGCTCCCTGCCATGCGATGCCGACGCACACCTGTTCTCCCTCTCTCGCTGCCTGAATGAGCAATGGGTGAGCCGGCGAAGCCAGACTCAAGGCCGACTCCAGCAGGCGGAACATCGCCGTGGTTGTGCCCTGCCGTCCGGCGCTGACCGGAAGCGCGCAGGGACACTCCATTACCAGGCGCACGCACTTCGACTCAGCCACCGGTTCGAGCTCCCGCACGGTTTCGTGCAGCAACTTTCTCAGGTCCATGGCTTCGGCAATTTCCGGTTCGCTTTGTTCGAGATCCACCAATTCGCGGATCGCCTCCACCAAGGTCCGCATCCGCTCGCTCAGTTCCAGCCCGTCGCGCAAGCAATGAACATATTGTTCCGTCGCCCGGGGTCCGCTCAGCGCCAGCTCCAACGAACACTGAAGTCCGGTCAGCGGCTGGTTCAGGGCATGAAGCAGGTATGGCAGCGGGCTCGGGCCGTGGACATCGTCTGCGGTCATGCCGGAACCCCCTCCGGACTGCTGAGCTCGTAACCCACCCCCCGCACCGTATGGATCAGCTTCCGCGCATGTCCGTCGTCGATCTTGCGGCGCAGATAGTTGATGTAGACATCCACCACATTGGTGGTGGTATCGAAGGTCAGGTTCCATACGTGCTCGATGATCATGGCCCGGCTCACGCGCCGCCCGGCGTTGCGCATCAGGTATTCCAGCAAGGCGAACTCTTTTGCGGTCAGCTCGATGCGGCGCCCCGAGCGCTCGGTGCGGCGCTCCACGCGGTCCAGTTTCAGATCCTCGACCACCAGCACCGATTCCGAGGGCAGATGGCTGCGCCGCAACAAGGCGCGAATCCGCGCCGAAAGTTCACTGAAGGAAAACGGTTTGGCTAGATAGTCGTCGGCGCCGGTGTCCAGACACTGCACCCGGTCTTCCACCCGGATTCTTTGCGTCAAGATAAGAACCGGCAGGCTCGGCCTTTTCAGCCGGAGATGGCGCAACACGCTGACCCCATCCAGCTTGGGCAGATTCAAGTCCAGGATTACCAGGTCATAGTCGACCTCGCTTCCCATGGCCCGCGCCTGCTCCCCATCTAGCGCCATATCGACCGTGTAGTGCTCCGCTTCCAGGCCCTGCCGTACATAGCCGGCCAGAGCGCTGTCATCTTCCGCAATGAGGATTCGCATGAGCCGTCCCTAATTACAGCCCGATTCTAGTTAGAAGCGGCTCAAGTGAAACCGAAACCGTATTGCACGAAAGTGAGTGTTTCCGTAAACGGGGAGTAATTTCAAAACGGGCTTGAAGACAGGAAGCAAGCAGCGCAGTCCACCCGCGTCCTTGTCATCACGAAGGTCGTAGCGCACCCCACCCCCTCGTCATCCTCAGGCCCGCGCCCTCAGCGGGCCGAAGAGCCTGCCCTGAGCCTGCCGACGGGACCTCTGTACGCCTGCCCCAGGGTTTATAATCCTCCGCCTAATCCTCGCAAGCAGGAAGGACCCATGAGAACCACACTAGCCGTGACCCTGCTGTGCATCGTGCCAGTGCCGAGTATCATGGCGCAAACCGTCGTAGCGCAGGCCGTCGCAGCGCAAACCGCCGTAACTCAAACAACGAACAGCGGTTTTTTCAAAACCTCCGACGGCATCCGGACCCACTACCTTGAGGCTGGCAGTGGCCGGCCCATCGTCTTCATCCCCGGCTGGACCATGCCGGCCTGGATCTGGCAAAAGCAAATCGACGAGTTCTCGAAGCACTACCACGTCATTGCCGTCGATCCCCGTTCGCAGGGCGAGAGCGACAAACCGGCGTACGGCCACCTTCCCGAAACCCGCGCCCGCGACTATAAAGAGCTCGTCGATCACCTCGGCCTGAAGCTAAGGTGCGCCCATCCGGAGAGGCTTTCGTGCAACTACGGTGACGGCTTCGAGCGCTGCGATTTCATGAAACATGAAAACGGAAGCTGGATATGCATCGCGGGGCGGTGATTTTCCGAAGCTATTAGCGTACGGTAGCAGCTATGTCAACGATGCAAATAAAAGGCCTCTTCATTGCAGGCATTCCAGCGCGCATCGTCCGGGACGCGATGCGAAGAGCCTGTCAACGCGACGCCTTCACGCACGATCTGTTTGTGGAGGAGTGCAAGGTGACCGAGCACAGGGCGAGGGAGATTATCAAGGCCTTGGTGGCGGGCAATTTCATAGAAGTCGCAAAGCGTCCTCGG
>Ga0224550_1000215_pt1 | contig 12889 bp, 11 predicted proteins | sample 714P31014metaG_FD_179905 | JGI IMG/M metagenome (GOLD analysis project Ga0224550, IMG submission 179905) | Peat soil microbial communities from Stordalen Mire, Sweden - 717 P3 10-14 | ecosystem: Environmental > Terrestrial > Soil > Wetlands > Peat | place: Sweden: Norrbotten County, Stordalen...
CGGCGGCGCGATCCTTCTTGTGCTCTCTCCTGTTTTCGCGGTGATCGCCGTGGCGATCAAGCTGGCATCGAAAGGGCCGGTGATCTTCGAACAGGAGCGACTGGGCCAGTTTGGAAAAAGCTTCAAGTGTCTAAAGTTCCGAACGATGTACACGAACAATGATCCGAAGATCCATCGTGATTACGTCCAGAGTTTCATCGCGGGCAAGACTGAAAATGACGCGAGTAACGAGGCCGAGCCCGTCGTTTACAAAATCACCAACGACCCGCGCGTGACGCCGATCGGCAGATTTCTACGCCAGACAAGCCTCGATGAATTCCCTCAGTTGTTGAATGTTTTGCGCGGCGAAATGTCTCTAGTGGGTCCGCGCCCACCGGTGCGCTATGAGTTTGAAGTGTATGACGTTTGGCACCGACGCAGAGTGCTGGAAGTGAAGCCTGGCATTACAGGATTGTGGCAAGTGAGTGGCCGGAGCCGCACCTGCTTCGATGATATGGTCCGGCTGGACCTAAGGTATTCGCAGAGCTGGTCGCTCTGGTTAGATCTCAAGATCCTGATAGCTACTCCATTCGCGATCGTCGAAGGTGACGGTGCCCACTGAAATCTTGAGGAGTGCGTTCATCCGGTTGAGGTGGGCGTTCAATCATTCCTGAGTTCAATTGCTTTTTCTTCGAACTAATCTGCAAGCCATCTGGGCTTTATTCTCTGAGGAGCCCACGACGGATTCAATCGCGGCCGGGCCAATCGACGCATCCCGAGCGTCAAGACCACCTCATTCAAGTTTCTCCGCAGATCGTTGAGGAACTATGATTCGAGTCGGCGTAATCGGTTATGGATATTGGGGACCTAATGTTGTGCGGAATTTGCACGGGCTGGATTCCACGCGTGTGGAGATGATCTGTGACCGGAGTCCTTCCGCTCTGGCCCGTGCTCGGAAGGCTTATCCGAGCGTGGCCACCTGTTCGGATCCGGCGGAGATTCTCAAGTCCCCGAACATTGACGCGGTAGCAGTGATTACTCCCGTATGGACGCATTACGATTTGGCCAAGAAGGCGCTCGAAAACGGAAAGCACGTTTTCGTCGAAAAGCCTTTTACGTCCAGCGCTGCACAGGGCGCCGAGCTCATTGAACTGGCGGCTCGGAAGAACCTGACGATCATGGTGGATCACACATTCTTGTTTACCGGAGCGGTGCGCAAGATCCGCGAATTGACCGAAAGCGGCGCTCTCGGCGAGTTGTACTATTACGATTCGCTTCGCGTAAACCTTGGATTGTTCCAGCATGACGTCAGCGTGATCTGGGACCTGGCTCCGCACGATCTCGCCATCATGGACCACATCATCAAGAGCGAGCCGGAGGCCATCGTGGCCACCGGTGAAAAGCATTTGAACGGAGTCGAAGACGTTGCGTTCATGACAATTTACTTTCCGCGCCACGTCATCGCGCACATCAATGTCAATTGGCTCTCGCCGGTGAAAATTCGGACGACGCTGATCGGCGGCCAAAAGAAAATGCTCGTCTGGAACGATCTTGTGGCCGACGAGAAAATCCGCGTATATGACCGGGGCGTTCAAATTGCATCTGGCGAAGGCCTTCACGATGTTCTCGTGAGCTACCGGACGGGCGACATGTGGGCGCCGCAGGTGGAACAGTTGGAAGCCCTCCATGTGGAGCTAAACTATTTCGCCGATTGCATTATGAACAGCAAAGTCCCCATTAACGACGGACACGCCGGCTTGCGCGTGGTGCGAATGCTGGAGGCTGCGGAAGCCTCCATTCAGAAGAGGGGAGAGCTGGTTCGCCTGTGAAAGAACTCTGCTCGATCGCGCCGGATGTGAAACTTGGCCAGGGTGTTAAACTTTCCACGTTTATTAATCTGTACGGCTGTCAAATCGGCGATGAGACCAAGATTGGCGCTTTCGTTGAGATCCAAAAGAACGCAAGCGTCGGGCGCCGCTGCAAAATATCCAGTCACACGTTCGTGTGCGAGGGCGTGACGATTGAAGACAACGTTTTCATCGGCCACGGCGTGATGTTCATCAACGACTCCCACCCTCGCGCGACTACAGCGAAGGGCGAGTTGCAAACCGAAGCGGATTGGAAGGTTGAAAAGACGCTCGTAAAGAAAGGCGCTTCCATCGGATCGGGATCGACGATTTTGGCGAACGTCACGATCGGAGAGGACGCGATCGTGGGTGCCGGGAGCGTGGTCACGAAAGACGTGCCCCCGAACACGATTGTTGTTGGAAACCCCGCCAAGGTCCTGCGCCAAATCCCTCCGCGGAGTTCCAACGAATTATCAAAGTGACGAGCTTGGATTTGTTTGGCTGATGTAGTCTTGTCAAATCCCCGTTATTCTTTGCGGCGTTTCGCAAAGTCGTAGGGAGCGATGGAAATCAAAATCGAGTCAAGATTCCTGCGGGACGTTGTGGTGCTCGTCCCGGATGTCTTTCGAGATGCCCGTGGATTCTTCATGGAGACCTTTCGGGAGGATCAATTCCAGCAAATCGGATTGCCCACTCATTTTGTCCAGGACAATCATTCGCGCTCTACCAAGGGCGTTTTGCGCGGCTTGCATTTCCAATGGGAACCACCCATGGGCAAATTGATGCGGGTTTCACTTGGCAGCGCATTTCTGGTTGCGGTGGATATTCGCAAGGGATCGCCCACGCTCGGGAAGTGGGTCGGCATAGAAGCGTCCGCCGAAAACCGGAGGCAGGTCTGGGCTCCTGCCGGTTTTGCGCGGGGTTTCTGCGTTCTTTCCGACGTAGCTGAAATTCAGTACAAGTGCACCGGGATCTACAATAATAAAGGCGAATCCGGCATTCGCTGGGACGACCCCGAAATCGGCATCGAGTGGCCCATTCAGGATGTGTCGCTATCGGACAAAGATCAAAAGGCGCAAACCCTGGCCCAGTGGTTATCGCGGCCGGAATCTGCGAATTTCAGTTACTGATTGAATCTTCACCAAATTCAAGGAGGGTCCGTGAAACTCCTCATCGCTGGCGGCGCGGGGTATGTTGGCTCCGCCCTGATTCCCAAACTGCTTGACCGCGGCTACAAAGTAGACGTCGTTGATCTGTTCTGGTTCGGCAATCACTTGCCTCGCCAAGTCGGCGTCCTGAACAAAGACATCTTTCAGCTTACCGAGGAGGATCTGGAGCCCTACGATCAGGTCGTCTTCCTGGCGGGTCTTTCCAACGACCCGATGGCGGAATACTCGCCGAGCAAGAACTTCGTGTACAACGCTGCCGCGCCGGCCTACCTGGCGTACATGGCCAAGAGGGCCAAGGTAAAAAGGTATGTCTACGCGAGCTCCTGCTCGGTATACGGGTACACGGAAAACGAGCTATACGACGAAACGCGCCCGGTGGGCTCCAGCTACCCCTATGGCATTTCCAAGCTGCAGGGTGAACAGGCTGCGCTGCAACTGATAGACGACAATTTCTCGGTGATCGCGCTGCGGAAAGGAACGATCTCGGGTTACAGCCCGCGCATGCGCTTCGATCTGATCATCAATACCATGTTTAAGAACGCCATGAAGGACCGCACCATCACCATTAACAATCCCTCCATCTGGCGGCCCATTCTGAGCATCCAGGACGCTGCGACCGCCTACATTCGCGCCATCGAAGCAAACCACAAGATTTCGGGCGTCTTCAACGTCGCGTCGGGCAATTACACCGTCGGAGAAGTTGGCGATTTGGTCAAAGGCGCGATCGAGGAGCGGATGGGGATGTCCATCAACCTCGTGATCAAGCATATCCAGGATTTCCGCAATTACAAAGTCAGCATCGAAAAAGCAAAGAATGTCCTGAGTTTCCACCCGGCCGACGATCTGAAGTCCATCGTGCTGAACTTGATCGATAATATGGACAAGTTTCAAGACTGGGACAACCCGATGTATTCCAACATCGGGACATTCAAGGCGATCGAAAAGGACATCGAAATTCATGCCATGGATAAGGTGCTCTAACAATGAAGATTGCTGTGATCGGCGCGAATGGGCAGCTCGGCAGCGATCTGGTTGCCGCTTTCTCCGCGAATGGCGATGCCGTCTGTGAGTTGACGCATTCGGGCATCGAGATCTCCGATCTTCATTCGGTCTCGCAGGCGCTCGAAGGCATCCGGCCAGAGGTGATCGTGAACACGGCCGCGATGCATCACGTCGAGAATTGCGAGCGCGAACCCGAGAAAGCGTTCGCCGTCAATGCGCTCGGGCCAAGAAACCTGGCCATGGTGGCGCGGGACCTGGGTTCGACTCTGATGCATGTGAGCACCGATTACGTGTTCGACGGCAGCAAAGGAAGCCCGTACATCGAAGAGGACAATCCTCTCCCGCTCAGTGCGTACGGTGTTACGAAGTTGGCCGGCGAGCACTTTGTACGCGCTACGACGCCAAGGCACTTTGTAATTCGGACCTCCGGCCTGTACGGGAAAAGCCCGTGTCGCGCCAAAGGAGGCCTGAATTTCATTGAGCTCATGCTGAAATTGGCAAAGGAGCGAGGAGAGGTGAGCGTTGTGGACGATGAAGTGGTTACGCCGACGTCCACAGCGGAACTAGCGCAGCAAATGGTCCAGCTGAGTCATTCGGATTGCTACGGTCTCTACCACGCCACCGCGGAAGGCAGTTGCTCGTGGCATGAATTCGCCCGAGAAATTTTCGCGATTACTGACACCCCCGTCCGCTTGAAAGTAGCGGCCCCGGGCGCATTCCCCTCCAAAGTAGCCCGGCCAAAATACTCGGTACTCGAAAATAGAGGCCTGAAGAGCCGCGGTTTGAATTCGTTCAAACCCTGGCAGGACGCGCTTCACAAGTACCTTGGGAATCGAATCAAATCACCCTCTCCTCAGATTTGCAGCTAGCGGCACGCTCACGGCAGGAATTTCCAGCAAAGAATCCTAATTCAACCAGAGGTCAAAGGTATCCCAATGTCAGACAATCAAAAGATTCCGTTCTTGGATCTAGTCGGCCTTCATGAAGAAATCGAGAATGAATTGGTCCCCATCTTTCAGAAGACGTTGAGAACCGCGGGCTTCATCGGCGGGCCGATGGTGGAGGGATTCGAGCGCGACTTCGCGCAGTTCACCGACACTGCGCACTGCCTCGGGGTCGCGAGCGGGACCGACGCCGTTCGGTTTGCCTTGATAGCCGCGGGCGTCAAACCCGGCGACGTGGTTGTCACGGTGTCCCATACGTTCATAGCGACCACGGAAGCGATCACCCAGACGGGCGCACGGGCGAATTTTGTCGACATCGACGAGCGTACGTATTGCATGGACCCTGCCAAGCTTCAAGAATATCTTGAGCGGGAATGCTACTGGGACCGCGAAACGCGTCGCGCAATTCACCGGAAGTGGAAATCACCGGTCACGGCCGTGATTCCGGTGCACCTATACGGGCAAACCGCCGATATGGATGCAATTCTCGAGCTTGCTCACCGCTTTAATCTCATCGTGATTGAGGACGCCTGCCAGGCACACGGCGCAGAATACTTTTCGAAAAAGGAAAACCGCTGGAGAAAAGCAGGTTCCATGGGCCAGGCGGCAGCGTTTAGCTTTTACCCGGGGAAGAACCTGGGCGCCTGCGGAGAGGCCGGAGCGGTCACGACGAACGACGAAGCGCTCGCACAGAAAGTACGCATGCTCCGCGATCACGGCCAATCACGCAAGTATTACCACGAGATGGAGGGTTACAACGGCCGGCTGGATGCGATCCAAGCCGGAATCCTCCAAGTCAAGCTTCGGCACCTCCCGGAGTGGAATCAGAAGCGCCGGCAGATTGCGGCGCGTTACAACGAATTGCTGGGCGAAGTGTCAACCGGCCTCGTCCTGCCCTTCGAGCCATCCTGGTCCAACGGCGTCTATCACCTCTATGTGGTTCGGACGGAGAAACGAGACGAGCTGCAAGAACACTTGACCAAAGCTGGCATTGGCACCGGCATCCACTACCCCGTTCCCGTTCATCTCCAGAAACCATATCGCGCCATGGGATTCAAGGAAGGGGATTTCCCGGTGACGGAGAAAGCAGCCGCCCAGATACTTTCGCTACCGATGTACCCCGGAATGAGCTTGGCACAGCAGAATCGTGTGGTTGAGGAAATCACACGGATCGGAAGGCTGGCCGAGAGCTCGATGCCGGTCCAACCAGTAATGAGAGCCTGACAGGCAGCACAGCGACTGACACACCGAACGCCCTGGAGTGATTTTGACCACAGTTGAGACGCAACCTGTTCACGAGAGTCATATTAAAGAGCGCAAGGTATCCGCTCGCGTGGCCACGAAGAAAATATGGATCGACCTCGACAACTCGCCTCACGTGCCTTTTTTCATCCCCATCATCGAGGGGCTTGAGCGAGGAGGTTTCCAGGTCCTCTTAACGGCGCGGGATTCTTATCAGGTTTGTGAACTTCTGCGCTTGCATCGGCTCTCTTGCCACGTCGTGGGCCGGCACTACGGGAAGAATTGGATCCTGAAGGCATTGGGAACTGTCTTGCGTGCCGTGCAGTTGTTGCCGCTGGCCATAAAGGAGAGGCCGAGCCTTGCGGTGGCTCATGGTTCACGCGCTCAAGTTATGGTTGCCTCGCTCCTGGGAATTCCGAGTGTGATGATGTTTGATTATGAATTCTCAAACGCGACAGGATTCCTGAATCCTGACTGGGTCTTTGTGCCCGAGGTGATCCCGGAACAGGGCGTCCACCAAAAACCGGACCACGTTCTCCGATACAAAGGGTTGAAGGAGGATGTGTACGTCCCGCGATTGAAGCCGGACCCCAATGTCAGGAACGTCCTGGGAGTCCGCCCGGATGAACTCTTCGTCACAGTGCGTCCGCCCGCTACCGAGGCGCATTATCACAATCCGGAAAGCGAGCAGTTTCTTGCCGAGACCCTCCGGTATCTTCTGGATCAGCCCGATGTTCGAATCGTCCTGCTTCCGCGCAATGAGAACCAAACGTCTGTTCTCCGATCCAGCTGGACACGAGCGATTGAAGAGGGGCGCATCATCATTCCTGAACACGCCGTGGACGGTTTGAATCTAATCTGGAATTCGGACCTCGTCATCAGCGGCGGGGGAACAATGAATCGCGAAGCAGCGGCCCTGGGCGTACCAGTGTTCAGCATTTTTCGGGGACGCATGGGAGCTGTCGATCAATATCTTGCCAAGACCGGCCGGCTCATTCTCATTGAGAAAGTAGAAGATATACGTACAAAGATCGTTCTCGAGCGAAGGAAACCCGGTCTCTGGGGATCGGCGAACCAGACTGCCGCGCTCGACTGTATCGTGGATGCAATTAGTTCGATTGCGGAGCATAAATGTCTACCCGCGCACCGCTAAATTCGCAGGTGTCGCCGGCGTCGGTCATTTCGCCAGCCCATGGGGCGCCATCCTGTAATGTTCGAGAGTTGATTTCTCTCGCGACCCGCGGCCTTGTGGCTATGTTTGACGCGGACAAACAACTGTTCTGCCACAGGCTGCTGCGCACCGAGTTGGGACTGGTGCGCGAGGGCCTGTCGCCCCGATATACGATCATGACTCTTCTCGGGCTCAGAGAGTTGGAGCTCGCGGGGATGGATTCGCCGTTTGATACTCAAGCAATCTATGCATCTCTTATCCGCGACACAAATTGGATTCAGGGAATAGGTGATTTCGGACTGCTGATCTGGCTGACCGCTACGTTTGATCCCGACCAGCTAGGGCGCCTTTTCTCCAAGTTCGATTGTCAAACAGCCCTGGATCGCTACTCCGACGCACAGGAAGCGCGCACGATGGAACTGGCGTGGTTCCTGGCGGGATTGGCGCACGCGGCGCAGACGTCTCCAAAGTTGCTCAGCGCCCTGACCGACCTGTCCGTAGAGACATACCACCGGATCGAAGAGAATCAAGGCGAGTACGGCCTGTTCGGTCACCTGAGCACGAAGAACTCTCTCGCGGGACGCCTGCGCGGGCGGATTGGGAGTTTCGCAGATCAGATTTACCCAATCTATGCGATGTCGAGGTTTGCAAAAGTCTTTCAGGTGGAGGACCCGTTGGGCCCTGCGCTGGAATGCGCCACCGCAGTCTGTGGCGCGCAGGGAGAATCGGGGCAATGGTGGTGGCTTTATGACGCGCGCAGCGGCCGGGTGTCCAGCCGCTATCCCGTATATTCCGTACACCAGCAAGGCATGGCTCCCATGGGTTTGTTTGCCGTCGAGGAAGCCAGCGGACAGTCCTTCAAGCAGTTCATCTACAAGGGTCTCCTCTGGATCTACGGTAACAACGAACTCGGCGCCGATATGAGAGATGGCGCGGAGAACCTTATTTGGAGATGCATACTTCCCAAGAAGAGCCAGAGTAAGTATTGGGAAATGGCCATGAGCGTTGTCCGATCGCCCCGCGAGGACGCAGAGGTCGGCTCGCTGAAGATTCTCTACGAACAGAGACCATACGAGTTTGGGTGGCTGCTGTTCGCACTTGCCAGAAATTCAGAAACCGAGCCCTTCCTCAAGGGCGTCTAGCATTTAAGCCTGACATCGCAGCCCCCGGTTTTAATCCGCGTCATCGGACAACATGAACCCCACTAAGAAAATCAAGATCATCACCGTCGTCGGCGCACGTCCAAATTTCATGAAGGCCGCGCCGATCATCGCTGCGATCCGAGAGCACAACGAACGCCTGGCCATTTCGCCGGGTCTCGAAGGCGCCGCGGATTCTCATTTCAGCGTGCAGAACGTGCTGGTTCACACAGGCCAGCACTATGACGAAGCGATGTCCGACCGGTTTTTCTCCGATTTGAACATTCCGAAGCCGGACGTGCATCTCGGAGTCGGATCAGGTTCTCATGCGGCCCAGACGGCCGAGGTCATGAAACGGTTCGAAGAGGTCCTGCTCCGGGAGAGGCCGAATCTGTTAATAGTTGTAGGCGACGTGAATTCGACTCTGGGCTGTGCGTTGGTGACCGCCAAGATCTCGTTCGATGCCAATGGAACCAGGCCGCTCATCGCCCACGTCGAAGCCGGGCTTCGTTCGAACGATCGTGGGATGCCCGAGGAAATCAATAGAATCCTCACGGACCACGTCGCGGATTTGTTATTTGTGACAGAAGAGAGCGGCCTCCAAAACTTGCGCGAGGAAGGCATCCCGGACGCGAAGGTCCATTTCGTCGGCAACACCATGATCGATTCGCTCCTCGCTTTCAAAGACAAAGCAGACAGTTCCGATATTTTGGATAGACTAAGACTCCGGAATCGCAACGGCGCGAACGGATCAGCCGGTGGAACAGCCCGCTATGCCTTGTTGACGCTTCATAGGCCCTCCAATGTGGATCAACGCGAGACTTTCCTGAACATCCTGGAAGGATTGGAGGAGTTGTCCAACACTTGTCCCGTGATTTTTCCGGCACATCCCAGAACGCAGAAAAAACTCGCAGAATTCGGATTGGAGCGTTTCTTTGGAACCGAAAACGGAAACCATGCAGATGGGCGCATCCGCTTGGTTGAGCCGCTTGGATATCTGGACTTTCTGTGCCTGATGGGTCACGCGGCCGTGGTCGTGACCGACTCCGGGGGCATCCAGGAAGAAACTACATGCCTGGGAGTCCCGTGCGTCACCGTGCGTGAGAATACTGAACGGCCCGTGACGGTTAAGGTCGGTACGAATGTCCTGGCGGGAACGAGCAAGGAAGGCATTCGCCAGGCCACACGGCAACAACTCACCTCGAAGGTTTCCGGCGGCGTGCCGGAAGCGTGGGATGGCAGGAGCGCTCAGCGAATTCTGGACGTGATCTGCCGCGAAATTCAAAAGAAACAGTCGCTCTGAAGCTCGTGGGTGAAAGCGAAATGACGCGATATGTAATCATCACTCCCGTGCGCGATGAGGAGAAGTACATCGAGGCGACGATCGAGTCCGTCCGTCGCCAGACGATACTTCCTTCGGAATGGGTGATCGTGGACGATGGCTCTACCGACCGAACGGGTGAAATCCTCGATCGAATCGCGGCCCAGCTGCCATGGATGCGCGTCATACACAGGACAAACAGAGGTTTCCGGAAGTCTGGCGGCGGCGTGATGGAAGCGTTTTATGACGGGTATAACACGCTGCAATCCAACGACTGGGATTTCATAGTGAAGCTCGATGGAGATTTAAGCTTCGCTCCCGAGTATTTTGAAAAATGCTTCGAGTACTTCCGCAAAGACCCCGATCTTGGGATTGGCGGAGGGGAAATCCATCACGACATCGTTGGAAAATTGAAACTCGAAGAGAATCCGCGGTTCCACGTGCGGGGAGCTACGAAGATTTACAGGAGGGCTTGCTGGGAAGCGATTGGCGGGCTCTGGCCGGCCCCGGGCTGGGACACGATCGATGAAGTCAAAGCCAATATGCTGGGCTGGAAGACGTATGCCTTTGGCGATTTGCAGCTTCTTCATCATCGCTTCACGGGGGCGGAGGAAGGGATACTGCGCGACCGGGTAAAACACGGAACGGTCTGTTACATTTCCGGGTATCACCCACTTTTTGTCGCGGCGAGCTGCTTGTATCGAATCGCTCAGAAGCCTTACATCATCGGTTCGGCCGCAATTTTGTACGGATTTCTAAAGGCTCATTTGACCCACCCGCCGCGTTTGGAGGATCGGTCCTATGTCACCTACATACGCAGTCAGCAACTAAGGCGTCTCGTTGGGATGCAGACTATCTGGAGGTAGCCTCCGGATTGGAGCTGTGGGACTCGATCTATGTGTGGAATCTGCGGAAAATTAATGTTTGGCAGCGAGGCAAAGGTGCCAGTCTCGCTCGTGAAGGCCATGGCGGACACGATCTACCATCGCGGGCCCGATGATGAGGGGTATTACGTCTCGGGTCCAATCGGTCTGGGTTTCCGCCGGCTCGCTATCATCGACCTTAACAGCGGCCATCAGCCCGTCTCGAATGAGGACGGCACAGTTCAGATCATTTTCAACGGAGAAATCTACAACTACAAGGAACTACGCGAGTTTCTCTTAAGCAAAGGCCATGTTTTTAAAACCCAGAGCGACACCGAAGTGATCGTCCACTTGTACGAGGAGCTCGGGCCTCAGTGTTTGGAGAAGTTGCGCGGAATGTTTGCCTTCGCCATTTGGAACGAAAACACGAAGATCCTATTCCTGGCGAGGGATCGAGTTGGAATAAAACCGCTCTACTACAGTCTGACTGACGAATCCCTGGTCTTCGCTTCAGAGATCAAAGCCATCCTGGCGGACCCATCGATCCATCGAGAGATTGCTCCCGAGATGATCGACCGATTCCTGACTTTCCTGTACGTGCCCGGTGAGGAAACTCTGCTCAAAGGGATCCGCAAGCTGGCCCCGGGGCACTATCTTCTGGCGAGGGACGGCAAGGTGGTGATCGAGCAGTATTGGGATCTCCGCTTCGCGGAGTCTACCCCGAGCCGAAGTCTCAAGGAAGCTGAAGCCGATTTGCTGAGCCTCCTGGCCGAATCTGTCAAGCTTCACATGATCGCGGACGTGCCGGTGGGCGTCCTTCTAAGTGGTGGAGTGGATTCGACTGGCGTGCTCAGCTTCGCCGTGGATGGGACCGACAAAGAGGTCAGCAGTTTCACCGTGGGTTTCTCCGGGGGCGAAGTTGCCGATGAAAGGCCTTTTGCCAGGTTGGCGGCGGAAACATTCGGCACCCAGCATCATGAGATGACAATCACGGCCCAGGACTTTGTGTCGTTCCTGCCCAAGTACGTATGGCACATGGAAGAGCCTGTCTGCGAGCCGCCTGCAATTGCCATGTACTACGTCTCGAAGTTGGCGAGAAATTATGTCAAGGTGCTCCTCTCGGGAGAAGGCGGAGACGAGGCTTTTGCGGGGTACAGCAATTATCGCAATCTTGTTTGGCTTGAGCGTGTTAAACGCGGGCTTTCTCCGCTGAACGGCGCCGTCGCCCGGGGACTTTCTGCTGCCGACTCGCTCTTCCATATGCCTCGAATGGCCAAGTATTTGCCGTTGATGAACGAGCGATTCCCCGACTACTACTACAGCCGGACTTCAAACCCATTTCGCTACACGGGAAATGGATTGGGAAAAGTATACTCGGCCGATTTTGGGCGCGCGATTGACCGCGAGCACACGCTGGAACCCGTGCGCAGGTTGCAGGCGCACGCCCGGGGTCAGAAAACGCTCGACGCAATGCTTTATATTGATACGAAGACTTGGCTCCCCGACGAACTGCTGATCAAGGCCGACAAAATGACGATGGCCAACTCGGTCGAACTCCGCGTGCCCCTGCTCGATCACCGCGTATTGGAATTTGCGGCGTCGTTGCCGCCCAGCTTCAAGCTGAGGGGATTCACACCAAAATACATTTTGAAGAAAGCGTTGTCTCAGAAAATTCCCAAAGAAATTCGCAACCGGAAGAAGGCCGGTTTCCCCGTGCCTTATGAGTCCTGGCTTCGGAATGACCTCAAGGACATCGTCTGGGCCGTATTGACCGACCGCAGGACAGTCGAACGAGGCTATTTCCGTAAGGAGTCCGTCGAGGCGTTACTCCAGGCCAACTCCAACGGCACCAACTATTCCAAGGAGATTTTTTCGCTGCTGAGTTTTGAGCTATGGCAGCGAACGTTTCTGGAGCGTGAGCAAGTTGTCCTACAGTAGATTTCGCCAGACCGCGATTAACCTGGCCACTGAAGCACTTTGGCGAACGCCCGGCTGTTTCGGGATTGCGAGCATGCTCGGCCCCTCCTACTCATTGCGATGCGTGGTCTTTCATAATATCGCGGATGCGGAGTCGCCTTTTACTAAGGGGATGAACGTGAGCATCACCCCAGGGAAATTCGAGGCTGCGCTAAAGTTTCTTACCAGGTACTACGCTCCGGTGCACCTGCAAGATGTTCTGACTGATTCTGATGGTCGAGGGCTTCCGCCCCGT
>Ga0224550_1000221_pt1 | contig 12740 bp, 14 predicted proteins | sample 714P31014metaG_FD_179905 | JGI IMG/M metagenome (GOLD analysis project Ga0224550, IMG submission 179905) | Peat soil microbial communities from Stordalen Mire, Sweden - 717 P3 10-14 | ecosystem: Environmental > Terrestrial > Soil > Wetlands > Peat | place: Sweden: Norrbotten County, Stordalen...
TAAATTTCGGAATGTTGGGAATCGTGCTCGCCTGGGTCCTATATGACAAAATCTTCGGAGCGATTTTTGGGCTCGCGCTCGCGCTTCTTTATCCGGGCTCGCACTGGGGCTAATTCGGGCACGCGCTCAGCTGCTGTCTCCGCTCGCGTTGCCAAGGAAATCTTCGGATGTGGCCCAGTTTGAAACTGCGGTTCCGGTTCGGGACGCCATTCGATCGTGCTTTACTGGAGTTCGCGCAGAATAATTTCTTGGGCGGACTTCTGCCGCGCTCGCGCTTTTCGATCAACAGCCTCAATCCAGAAGCTTTATCAGTTTCCATTCCTTCGCCGGCGAGACCTCACAGCATAATTCCGCCCACGGCGCGCTGGCTGCCACTCTGGCCCAAGTCGTGCCTATCCAACCGGAATGAGCCTTGCTCATCACACTTCGACCATCTTAGCGGCGAGGGGGAATCTGACAGTCTGCGTGGTGGATGGCGATCCAGCTCAGATGAGCCTTACGAGAGACTCACTCGGGCGGGCCGGGTTCCCGACGGTCGGCACGGTGAGTTCCCAAGAAGCACTCGAGAAAGCTCGTCTGGGGAGCTGCCGCGTCATTCTCGCGGATTGCAAGCTGCCCGGCACGACTGGCCTCGCATTCCTCGAAAAGGTTTTGCATCAAGGTCCCGGGATGCACGTGATTCTGATGTCGGCGGCGCATTCGGTTGATTCGGCGATTGAGGCAATCAAACATGGCGCTTGCGACTATCTCTGCAAGCCTCTCGATTATCTGCGCCTGACGAAAGCACTCGACGATCTGGCGGAGCAGCTGCGCAAATTGCAAAGTTCAGCAGTGACGGCGAACGGCGATTGGCGGCCGTTGCCCCTGAGCGAAATGCGGAGCATGCATATCCGGCGAGTCCTCGAGACATGCAACGGCAACCGCGTTCGCGCCGCGCGCATGCTCGGGATCGGCCGGACAAGCCTTTACCGCTTCCTCAAGAGTGCAGACAGGCAATCCACCGTTCGGGCTGGGGCTTAGAACGGCGTCTCATCCATCCAGCGAGTGAATCACGCCAGAAAAACCAGCATCGGTGAGCCCCTGCGAGCGCGCTGTCTAGTTGCCGCCAGAAGTGTATGACGCGTTGTGCAGCAGCGACGCGGGAAGCGACAGGGTGGTATCCATGCGCACCAGAATCCCCGTCTGGGCCGGCAGATCAACTTCCTTCCCCTTCTTCGCCACCACGTAGGCCGTGCCGCCGACCAGTCCAAACACGGTGCCCCGCAGGACATGACTGAAGATCAGCCCTACGGTTGAACCGCCCGCCGTTCCGATGGCTACATCCTCGACATCACCCTTGATGCCGCGGCTTTCCTGGACGTCTTCGCCCTCGACGGTCTTCAGGTCCTTCCGCTGTTTGGTCGCTTCCGTCCCGCCGCTATAGATCGAGAGAATGCTCAGCTTCGCCGGGAAGATTCGGCTCTCCACTTCGATGGAACTAAATGCCAGATTCATCGAAGCGCCACCACGGAACATGGAGAAATACCTGGGGCGATCGACGGCGGTAATTGTGCCGTGAACCTTGGCTCCCGCAGGCAGGATTAGCTGGTTTCCCAAAAATACGGGTTCCGCAACGATCGCCGTGAAGGGATCGCCATTGTGGGCGACGCTGGTGCTTAGCCCATCGAGCAATGTGAGACGCACCTGGGTGCCGGGAATAACTTGATTGGACTGCGCGTGAACTGCCGGGCTCAGCCATAGAGCCAGCGACAGCACGGCGCAAAGACTTACGACTCGTTTCATTGAATCCTCCTGTGTCCCGTGCGGAAACGCGTTGGCTCCCGCGGGGATAGACCCTGAGCAAAAGAGAACGTAGCTCTTGCGTAGGGTGAAATTCCGGAACGGCGGCGCGGGAGGTTCCCCAGCGTTGCCTCCGGAGGTCCCCGTGTCGTGGGGATTGCCGCTGGCGCAGCGGTTTGGGTGCGGAGGATGCACCCGGGAAATAAGATACATCAACTGGGGGCGCGGTTGCTCGAAAAATCAAGCGGAGTTCGTAGTTCGCCATCCCCATGAAACGACCATCGTGCATGCAGGAGGCATAGAGCGCGAGCCGGCGATCGATTGTGCACGCAGCGGCGCAGGGCGGATCGCGGAGATGAGGTTGACGATTTCGCTACACGGTGCGACGGACCCGCTCGTTAGTCGTGCAGCCATGATGTACGCTGCCATACATGGAAGACAGAAAAAAGTTGGGGCTGAAGGCAGCAGGACTCACGCTGCTCCCGATGATATTGGTATTTCCGATGCTCGCCGCGGCCCATTTTGGTCCCAGCGGACCAGCGAAGGTGTGGCCGGTCCTGTTGTACGCGCCTCTGGCGATGTGGATGCAGATTCGCGCGATCGGAATGATGTTCGATATGTACCGAAGCGGCCGCGATCCAGTCCTGATTGCAATTCTTCCCCTCGGATTCGTTTCAATCTGCACCTATGCGCTGAGCGGATTTCTCATTGTCCTCGCACTGCCCGCGTTCCTTTCCACGATTCCGCTAAGCTGAGCTGTCGCCTGCGGCAGGTTTACCAAGCCATTGATATATTCATCAACCTAATTACTTGACAGGACTCTACGCCGGGAATACGCTTCGCCAATACGGGCCCTTTTATCGGGGTTACGAGGGTGGGAGGGCGGTATGACCTTTAAACCCGGCGTCGCAGTCGCGAGAGTGTCGGTCTCGGATCGTGAACTCGAAGTCCTGCTTCTCCGCGCTTCGGAATTTACCAAGGCGGGTCCCCTCCGCTTGGTGAAACAACCCCAACTCGTCGCTCCCTCGGGTCGAAGGTCGCCCCGCTCAGCCGCTTAAGTTCTGGTAGGCGCTTGCGCCGTATTTGCCGGCGATGCGGTCGCCGCGACTTTGGGTCCAGCCGTCGTCGCTCGCGAGTCCCCGACCCACAGCACGGTATTCCGGTCCATCCACGCATTCACCTTGAGCGACTGGAAGACCCACTTGCCGTTGCGCTTCGTGCAGAAGTTGTCCGACGTGCCGACGCCGAAGACGAAATTCGTGCGGTACTCCACGTTGTACTGCAAGATCGAAAAGAAAGCTCTCACGCGCGCGCCCTCTCCTTCGGGTTCCATGAAGAAATGATTCGCCAGGTACTGCCGGCCGATCCACCAGCTCGGGCGGGCGTACCAAAGTTCCTCGAAGGCGCGGCGAATCTTTTCGTGCCCCGCCATTTTGCACTGCCACAGGCGATCGAGCAGCGCGTCCTCCGCGAAGCACTGCAAGACTCCCTCGTCATCGCCAAAATTAATCGCCCAAGCGTACTTTGCAAAAAGCTCCATGATGTCGAGCCTGTCATCGGCGGAAAGTTTTGCATTGGAACTGGACATGGCGGCGTCTCGCTGTTTGAATTGAAGTCGAATCTAAATTGTCGGAGGCTCACGCGATTTGCACGAATGCCGCCTGCCGGCGATAGCATAGGCGCACGCGCGTTATTGCAACATGCGCGCGGACGATCGAAACGGGGAAGTGGCTCCGGGGCCTGGACTCGAACCAGGATAACCAGCTCCAAAGGCTGGCGTGCTACCAATTGCACTACCCCGGATTAGCGCAAGAAAGTGTAGCAGAGATTTTAGCGATCCGTAGCCGGCAGGGGTGCGCCCCCATTTCTCCCGTTTGCTGCGCTGGCGTCAATTTGTTAGGCTTCTGAGGCCTCATCGTGCGGAGAGGTGTCCGAGCGGTTTAAGGAGCACGCTTGGAAAGCGTGTGTTGGGGAAACTCAACCGTGGGTTCGAATCCCACCCTCTCCGCCACACAGTCTCGCGATTTCTCTGAGTTGACCTTGTAAGCCCTCGAATAGCCATTTTGCGGACCGCAATGGGCGAATTGTGCAGGGATCAACGTTCTGCCCCTGTCTTAGACACAGAAAAGGACCTGCGCCAGGCAATCCAATCGTCGGTTCGAGTTCACTTTCCTCAGTCAATTGTGAAGTACTACTTTTAATGGACGACCAAGGGTTGCTGGTTTTTCCGTACGATCCAGGTGGTCATGGAACGTTGGTTCTGTACCACGGTCGTCTTCAAGGGGTCGTCCAACTGTCCACCCAATTCTTCAGTGAGCTTGAGCAGAAGCGCTTCATCAACCAGGTAACGCTCGGATCCGTCGGGCAATTGGAAGCGGCGTCTGGCGACGCGCTGGATTTGGTGCTCGATTCCAATCGAGGAGGCGAGACGGCAAAAGAGGAGGCCTCCCGGTTTCAAAACCCGCCATGCACCGTGCAGCATGGCCCGGAAGTGATCGTCGCTGGAGGCAAAGTGGAGCACGGCGCTACTGATCACAACATCGGCGACGGCGTCTGGGAAGGACATTGCTTCGACACTTTCCAGTCGGAAATTGTCCGCAGGGAGTTTTGGCGCGATAGATGCGGCGAGGCGACGAGTTGCCTTGAGAGCGCGAGGATCCGAATCCGCTCCAAACACTTCGAAGCCTTCCCTGAGGAGGTATATAAGGTTGCGTCCAAAGCCGCAGCCCGCATCAAGGATCCGCATCCCAGGTGCGATGCGCTTTCGGAGGAGTTGATCGAATAAGTAGATGTCGATCCCTCCGAACTGCTCGTTAAGGTCGATCATGCGGAATCAATCTTACAACTTTGATCTACCTCCACGAAGGAGCGCCATCGATTGGTCCCGCGGTGAGTCGCATTGACGATGCCTACCTAAGCGCGTTCTTGCAGCGCCGGCTTGAAGGTGACCGAGTTCTAATGAGGCACATCATTTCCAGCTAATCACGCCGTGAAGTTGGCGTCCACGGTGAACTGGCATGGTAGTTGGTGTCGGCATGCACTACCTCCGCGCGATAAAGCTTTCCGTCCCTGAACTTAAACATCTCGAGCATGACGAAGCTGTTCGGCGTCCTGAAGCCGGCATGAATTTGCGTGCCGTCCGTCAGATTGATCGTCTGCACCACTGCATTGTGGTCGAGAAAAGCTCTCGCCATGACGATGCCTTTCTCCTCGTCAACCAGGAAGAAGTCTCGCTCGCGCACGGCGTCGTTGGCGGCATACATGCCGGTCTTAAACTGGTCGCCGCAGTTCAAGCGGAAATTGGCCTGAGGAGAATCAGCGTTGCTCGCGGTCTTCGTGCCATTATCGATCCGCGAACAAGTGGGATCGAATTCAGTGTAAAGAGTTCCGTCGTTGAGCTGCAGCGTTGCGAAGTAGCCGTTGGCCAAGTCGATCATCTTTCGACGCGGCACGCGCTCTGCCGGCGCAAGCGAGTCGTACATGGCAGGGTCGTGCTTCAGATCCTTCGGATCCCCACCCCCCGGAGCGGCGGCGTTCACCACCACGGGCCGCGGCCGCCAAACGGTCTCCAGCTCTGTCACCTTGGCGTCCGCGACCTTAAGACGCGCGGCGAACCAGGTGGGCAGGCCGTTCAACTCTACGGTCCCAAAGTAGCCTACCTGCCCAGTGAGAGGATCAGCCACAACCAGATCGTTATCCACCTTGCCGGTCACCACCGCCCAGGACCCGTCGCCGATCATTAGTCGCGCGTTATTTTCCGTGAACTCCACTTTGTCGGCCCAAGGCACCCGGCTCGAGTCCCGACCGACCAAAGCGCTCAGATATTTGTTCATAAACCCGACCAGGCAAGCCCGGTCACAATTGGGCGGCACGGCATTAAGACTCTGCCCCCGCGTCGTTGACGTGACGAAAAAGCCGCTAAACACAAGTGCCAGCGCGATCGCAGCAGACGTGAAACTTTTCACTTTCAATGGTCCTCCGTTGGGTGACCCGTTAGTGTCGCGGCCTGAATGATCGAAACAACGTAATGGTCATCGTGTAACAAAACAGGGCCGCTGGAAAAAAAACGTCCGTCACCGCCATGCAAGTTCCTAAGGGCCGCGAAACGTTACAAAACGATTTACCGCCGATACTTGCGAGCGAATTCAACGACCTGGCGGCCGACGGTCTCCAGTTGCGCCGTTACCTTCTCATCCTTGCATGCTCCTGTCGCGTCGAAGATCTTTTCCGTCGTATTCAGCGTCGCCCCGAAAGGAGTCGGCCACCCTCGAAGGGCATGTACGATCGAGCGTAGAGCCGCGAGCGTGCTCACGCTGGCCTGCCACCCCGCAGCGTTGACGATGCATCCGACCGCGCGTCCATCGAGGTAGCATCGCTCGTCGTCCCGCAGATCCTCGAGCAGGTCGAGGGCGTTTTTCACCAGCCCGGAAACGCCTCCGTGATAGCCCGGGCTGGCGACGATCAGTCCGTCGGCTTTCCGCGCCATTCCAACCAACTGGCGCTGCTCTTCGTTGCGCTCGGGATTTTCCGGCGCGTAGTGGGGAAGCCGCGAAAGGAACGCGCCGTCGAACAGGAATGTGCGCGCGCCGGCTTCTTGCGCCGCCTGCAACGCAATTCGGAGTGAACGATCGGTCGATGATAAAAGCCTGGTTGTGCCCCCGATGCCCACCACGAGGGGCATGGCCGAGTCGGCCGCATGAATTGTGTCGGTCATCGCAGTGTTCTTCTACTCTCTCTATCGGGCTGAGTCAAACTCCCCACGCGAGAATTAATCCTGGCACAAGTCGAGCGATTCCGCGATCCGGTCGTAAACGTAGTGCAGCTCCTGCGGTGTAATGGCGTACGGTGGCAGAACGTACACGACGTTGCCCAGCGGACGCAGCAGCACGCCGGCATCGAGGAAAAACTTATAGAGCCTCGGTCGGAGCTTGGAGAAATAGCCCGCGTCATCGGCTCGGAGCTCAACCGCTGCCATCGTGCCTATGGATCGGACCTCTCCCACCGCAGGATGGTTTCGGATGGCCTGCAGCCTCTCGCAATGGATTCTCGCGATTGCGTTGATGCGATCGAACACCGGCTCGCTCTCAAATATTCGCAAGCTTGCTGCGCCGGCTGCTGCCGCGATCGGATTTCCCGTGTAGGAATGGCCGTGGTAAAAAGTGCGCGTCCGGTCCGCGCTGACGAATGCCTCGTGAATCGTACCGGTGCACGCAGTGGCCCCCATCGGAAGGACTCCGCCCGTCAGGCCCTTCGACAAGCACATCACATCGGGAACAATGTTAGCCAGTTCGCACGCAAACATTTTCCCGCAGCGGCCGAATCCCGTCAGCACTTCGTCCGCGATAAGGAGCACGTCGCCCTCGCTGCACACCCGGCGCACCCTTTGCAGGAATTCGACTGGATGCACGATCATGCCGCCGGCGCCCTGCAGGAGCGGTTCGACGATTACGGCGGCGATCTCTCCCTGTTTTTCCTCGAGCAGCCGCTCTAATTTGTCCGCGCAGTCAATCCGGCAGGTCGCCCGCTCTTTTCCCACCGGGCATCGGTGGCAATAAGCCGAATGGACGCGGTGCACCGGGAACAGCATCTCTCGAAAAGGGTCGCTGAAAGCCGAATCCGCGCCGACGGACATCGCGCCAACCGTATCGCCGTGATACGCATGCTCAAGCGCTACGATGGACCGTTTTTCTGGACGCCCGACGTTCCTCCAATATTGGACTGCCATCTTGAGCGCGACTTCGACGGCCGTTGAGCCATCGTCGGAAAAGAAAATGTGTTCGAGGCTCGCCGGCAGAATCTTTCTGAGGCCGTTGCGGAGGTTTTCGACGGCATCGTGCGTAAATCCCGCCAGCAGGACGTGATCTACTTTAGCGGCCTGTTCCGCAATCGCGGAAACGATAGCAGGGTGGCCGTGGCCATGGAGATTCACCCACCACGAGGAAATGCCATCAATCAGCTTCCGGCCGTCATCGGTATAGAGATAAACGCCTTCGGCTTTGGTGATTCGAATCGGCGGCGGGTCCAGCGCCTCTTGCGTGAAAGGATGCCAAATCTGAAGGTCGGGATTCATAAGTGAAAAGCCTTACGGTCGAAATTCTCATTAAACGTCTTCAGCAGCAACTTCGGATCGATCTTCTTCAACCATGAGACAGTGCCAACCACCGAGATATCTCCGTATCGCTCAATCGCCTTCTGATTTTCTCGGTTCGGCTTGCCAACCATGATCACGCCGCGAACAGACAGCCGGGCTGCACGCAACGCTGCTAGCGAAAGCAGAGTGTGATTGATGGTCCCGAGCGCCGTTCGCGCAACCAGCAGCACGGGCAGCTTCAGATGCCTCATCAGGTCCGTCATCAGCTGCGACTCATTGATTGGGACCAGCGCGCCGCCCGCGCCCTCGACGATCAAACTCTCGCGCGCCGCTATTCGCGGCATCCGGATTCTTCGCAACGCTATGCGAACGCCCGCGCGCCGCGCAGCCAGATGCGGTGAAACCGGCGGCGCAAACCGGTAAGTTTCCGGAAGGGTTCGAGCGCGGGGAAGTTGCGCCAACTCCATCACCGTTTTACGGTCGGTCCCTTCGCGCGTGCCGGTCTGAATGGGCTTCCAGTAAATCGCGTCGAGCGCGGCGCAGAGCAGAGCGGAGACGACCGTCTTGCCCACTCCCGTGTCGGTTCCGGTGATAAAGAAACGCTCAGGCATGTACGACGCTGGCGGACGGGACACTCGGCAACGACTCGCACGCCGCGTCCATCGCCTGCGCGAGCCGGCGAATCTCGTCGAGCGAAAGCCGGCTCGTCAGCGAAAAGCGGACGCGCGCGCTGCCCTCGGGGACCGTCGGAGGCCGAATGGCTCTAATGGCGAACCCACTGCGTTGCAGCACATCCGCTACGTGCAGCGCCCTTTCGTTCGATCCGAGCATCACGGGCACGATGTGGGTCTCGCTCGTCCCGCAGTCGAAACCGCGCGCAGCCAATTTCTCTCGCAGCGCGGCGGCCATTTGGCGGAGATGCGCGCGTTCAGCGTCCGCCTCGCGAGCCAGACCTAGAGCGGCTTGAATCTGGCGGGCAAAATATGGCGGCATCGCGGTGCCGAATATAAATGTACGCGCCCGGTTGACGAGATATTCCTTCAGCGTCTTCCCCCCACATACGAACGCGCCCGCGCTGGCCAGCGCCTTTCCGCAGGTGTGGACGATGGCGAGAACCTCGCGTTCGCAGGCATGCTCGGCAGCGATCCCGCGCCCGTGCGGCCCGAGGACTCCGATCGCGTGCGCTTCGTCCAGCACAATCACGGCGCCGTATTTTCGAGCCAGTTCAAGCAGACCCTGCATCGGCGCGACATCGCCTTCCATGCTGAAAACTGTCTCGGTGACGATTACTTTCGAGCCCGCGTTTCCAGCGTGTTCGCGCAGCGCGTTCTCGAGATAACTCAAATCGCAGTGTGGATAGATCACCTTCGTTGCGCCCGACAGCCTGATGCCATCAATCAAGCTCGCGTGGTTTCGCGCGTCGGAGAAAACAATATCGCCCGGCCTTACGATGGATGCCAACAAACCCACATTCGCGGCGTATCCCGAGCCGAAATATAGCGCCGCCTCGGTGCCCGCGAACTCCGCGAATCCCGATTCCGCATCTTCCCACTCGCGCGCATTCCCGGAGAGCAGTCGCGAGCCGGTCGAACCAACAGTTGTTGCATGGGCGACCGCTTCCAGCACCGCTTGTTTGAGTCGCGGATCGGTCGCAAGCCCGAGATAGTCGTTCGAGTTCAGATCTATTCCGGCCGGCGTACCGAGCGTGCGAAATTGAGATTGCGCGCGCAACATATCCAAATGTTGCGCCATGCGCTCGGTAATCTTGCGCGGGTTCATCTCACGCACCCTGCATGGCTCGCATGCCGAGCGTTTCGAGCAGCCGGTGATCGGCATCCGAACCAGGATTCGGCGTCGTGAGAAGTTTCTCGCCCGAGAAAATGGAATTTGCCCCCGCGAGAAAACACAGCGTGACCGCTTCCTGCGAAAGCCCTCGACGCCCGGCTGCCAGCCGGACTCTCGACGCGGGCATCAAAATCCGCGCAGTCGCGATCGTGCGGACCATCACCAGCGGATCAAGCTCCTCCGCGCCCCCGAGCGGCGTTCCCGCGTTCGGCACGAGCATGTTGATCGGCACGCTTTCCGGATGGGGATCGAGATGCGAAAGCTGTTCGAGCAGGCTCACGCGGTCTTCGTCGGTTTCGCCCATTCCCAAAATTCCGCCGCAGCAGACCGTGATGCCGGCCTTGCGCACATGGGCGATCGTTCGCAGGCGGTCTTCGTAAACCCTTGTCGTGATGATTTCTCCGTAGAACTCGGGCGAGGTATCGAGATTGTGGTTATACGCGCTCAGGCCTGCTTCCTTAAGCCGCTGAGCCTGAGATTCCGACAACATACCCAGCGTGCAGCATACTTCCATGTCCAGCGCCGCCACGCCGCGCACCATTTCGAGCACGCGGTCGAATTCCTTTCCATCGGAAACCTGCCGCCACGCGGCTCCCATGCAAAATCGCGTCGAGCCTTCCGCTTTCGCGCGCTTCGCTGCGTGCAACACATCGGCGGGATTCATTAGCTCCTGTCGCGCAACGCCTGCCTTGTAATGCGCGCTCTGCGAACAGTAGGAGCAGTCCTCCGGGCAGCCGCCCGTCTTGATGGAAAGCAGGCTGCAAAGCTGCACTTCTTCGGGGCGATGAAATCTGCGGTGCGCGACCTGCGCTTGAAAAATCAGCTCAGGGAGAGGAAGCCGGTAGATCTGCCGTATTTCATCTCGCGACCAGTCATGACGCATTACCATCGGCGGTGGACCTCGCTTCGCCGTCAAAGATATCAAACTCGGAAGCCGGTGCGGGGTGAAAACTAAAAGGTCTCATGCGAGGTCGCCGCAAACTGTTTTACCATGCCGCGCATGGATGACCTGACACGCAGGCCCAAAACCGATCCGATGGAGATATTCCGCCATCGCGACGGCATCTACGCGCCGGAACTCGTGGCCGCCGCGATCGTCGGACTCGATTTCTTTTCCCGGCTCGCAAAATCACCAGCGGACGCGCACGCGATCTGCGCCTCGCTCGGTCTTGCCGAAAGGCCCGTGGACGTGATGCTGACGCTGTTTTGCGCGATGGGCTACATCGAAAAGAAAGACGGCGCGTTTCATCTCACCGAAATCGCGCGTGAGTTTCTGGTGCGGGAATCGCCGTGGTTCGTCGGCCCGTACTTCGCTCATTTCGTTGACCGCCCCATTTGTAAAGGACTGCTCGAAACCCTGCACACGGACAAGCCCAGCTGGTCCGGCGCGGCGGCTCAAAAGCCCTGGGCGGAGGCAATGGAGGACGACACGTTCGCCGAGCAGTTTACGGGCACCATGGATTCCCGCGGCAGGTACGTCGGTCCGGTGCTGGCCGCGCAGCTCGATTTAAAGTCTCACCGCGCGCTGCTGGACATTGCCGGCGGATCGGGCATTTACGCCTGCTGCATTGTCGCCGCGCATCCACATCTGAAAGCCACAGTCTTTGAAAAGCCGCCGGTGGATCGTGTCACGCAGAAGTCCATTGCCAAACGCGGCTTTGCCGAGCGCGTAGGCGTTGCTTCCGGCGACATGTTTCGCGACCCGCTGCCCGCGGGATACGATGTCCACCTGTGGTCGAACGCCCTGCACGATTGGGATTCCGCAACCGTAAAACTTCTCCTGGGGAAATCGTTTGCCGCGCTTCCGCCGGGCGGGCTCGTCGTAATCCACGATCGCCATCTCAATCGAGAGAAAACCGGACCGCTGCGGATCGCTGCGCACTCGGTATTCCTGATGGCTGGGACGGAAGGGAGGTATTACTCAGTCGCGGAAATCGAGGCCTTCCTAGGCGGAGTCGGTTTCGCGGCCCCGGACTATCGCGAGGTCATCCTGGACTACAGCATCATCACCGCGCGGAAGCCCAAATAGGCGCATTCTCGCGCGAGTTATGGCTGCTCCCAGTCTCCCGACTCAGCCGAGCGGAAAACAGCGTCAATCGCAGCCATGTTATGGATTGCGTCTTCGAGCGGCACAGGAACCTCGCCTCCTTCGCGTATCGCCTTCGAGAAAAGATCGCCTTGAATCGTAAATTGATTGCAGGTTTTGATCGTCTCGATCGGCGTTCCGGGGCCCGACGGGTCACCTCCGTCGTCGAACAATAACTTCGTGGGTTCTTCGGTGGAAAGATTGAACGGCCGCTCGATCCCAATGCGGCCTTTTGTGCCGAGGAACTGCATCCGCTGGTGATAGACGAGCTGCGTGCTGCATGTGAAAACGCACTGTCCCGAAGGGAACTCGAGTATCGCCGAAGTCAGACGGTCGGCTTTCATCTCCGGATCGCGTTCGACCAGGCCCATCACCCGCGACGGTTCCTCGCCGAAGATGAACCGTGAAATCGTGATCGGATAGCAGCCAATGTCGAGCAGCGCGCCTCCGCCGCATTCGGGCATGTTGCGAATGTCCTTGGGGTCGCGGTTGAAGTAGCTGAAAAAACCAGTGACGAGCCGCAACTGGCCAATGCGCCCTGCGCGGATCAGCTCCCGCGTGCGCAGCCATCGCGGATGCGTCCGCACCATGAAAGCCTCGCCGATCTTGACTCCCGCGCGGTCGCGCACCTCGACCAGGCTTCGCGCTTCCGTTGCATTCATGCTGATGGGCTTCTCGCACAACACGTGCTTGCCGGCTTGCGCGGCGCGGATGGACCAAGGAACGTGAAGATTGTTGGGTAGGGGATTGTAGATTGCTTCGATTTCCGGGTCGGCCAGAAGCTCTTCGTACGATCCGTACGCCTTCGGAATGCCAAGCGTCCGAGCCGCGTCGTCGGCTTTCTTCCGGTCGCGAGAGGCGATCGCGGCGATCTCGCCCCAATCGCTCTTTTGCATAGCCGGAATCACGCGGCGAAGCGCAATCGACGCCGCTCCCAGC
>Ga0224550_1000222_pt1 | contig 12718 bp, 8 predicted proteins | sample 714P31014metaG_FD_179905 | JGI IMG/M metagenome (GOLD analysis project Ga0224550, IMG submission 179905) | Peat soil microbial communities from Stordalen Mire, Sweden - 717 P3 10-14 | ecosystem: Environmental > Terrestrial > Soil > Wetlands > Peat | place: Sweden: Norrbotten County, Stordalen...
ATTCCACAGACCCAAAATGAAACTCCCGAATTCGCCGAACTACGCGCTTATCTTCGTGAATGGCGGCGAGCCACGGCGCGGAGCCAGGAGATCCCGGCGTTCATCGTAATGCACGATACCTCACTCAATGATCTCTGTAAGAAGCATCCGTCGTCGCTTACCGAAATCCGTGAAGTCTCGGGCTTCGGCGCGCGCAAGACCGAGCTTTATGGACAGCAGATTCTCGATGCGCTCCAGCGATTTCACGAGGGCGCGCGTGATCCGTCGGTAAGCTCATTCGAGTCCTCCGCTGGCGATCGTAATCTGAAATAATTCGCTTTGAATCCCAACTGGGCGGCGCGCGGATCGCGGAAGTTCACAGCATCGCCGCTTCGCTTTCCCCGCGCGCCGCAAACAGACCTCGTGCAACAAATGCCGGGCTGAAGAGTCTGCGTGAAAACTCGGAGAACAGGCCCTCAGCGGCTAAAAGCTTTACTAATTTTGCGGCACTCGCCAAAATGTAAACGTAATAGAGCTTCTCCATACGAACTGCAGATCCCTCACTTCGTTCGGGATGACAAACTAATCTCGCGGCATGACTAAAGTCATGCCCTGACAAAACAATGTAGTCGTCACACAGACTCTGAAGCCCGGCGCTACAATTGCCATCGCGCAGCACGTTCTCCGATGCGTTTATAATAGGTGATGGCTTTCAGGGAGATGGAATGGCTCGTGGACAGGTAACAGTAGAACCGGCGACGGCCTCGGAGAAGCGTGAAGCCATCTTCGACGCGTATCGCCGCTGGGGATTTCTACAGGCAGATCTCGATCCGCTCGGAGACCTTCAGCCGGTCGCGATGGCGGAACTCGACGTTGACGGCAAGGATGCCGCCGACGCCCGCGCAATCTATTGCCGCAGCATCGGCGCGGAATTCATGCACATCGCCGATCGCGACCGGCGCAATTGGATCGCGCAACGCATGGAGTCCGAGTCGCCGGCCCCCGATCGCGCGCGAATTCTCGAGCGCATTGTTCGCGCGGAAATTTTCGAACAGGTTCTCCAAACCCGCTATCTCGGCACAAAACGCTATTCGCTCGAAGGCAACGCCTCGCTGATCCCGCTTCTGGATGAAATGCTCGCCGCCGCCGCGGATTTAGGCGCTGAACAAGGCGTCATCGCCATGAGCCATCGAGGGCGCCTCAACGTAATGGTTCACATCGTAGGCCGCCAGGCCGCCGAAGTTTTTGCTCGCTTCGAGGACGTCGACCCGCGCAGCGTGCTCGGCAGCGGCGACGTGAAGTATCACCTCGGCGCCACTGGAGAATTTGTCACGCCGGGCGGCCAAAGCCTCTCGATGCATCTCGTATCGAATCCGAGCCATCTCGAAGCCGTCGATCCGGTTGCGATAGGGCGCGCCCGCGCAAAACAGATACGAATTGGCGCGAAAGGGGAGCAGCGCGTCATTCCGATTCTTCTCCACGGCGATGCCGCGTTTGCCGGCCAGGGCATTTGGGCCGAGACTCTGAATTATGCCTCGCTCGAAGGCTTCACGGTCGGCGGGTCAATTCACATCATCGTGAACAATCTCATCGGATTCACCACTGTTCCAAGTGAATCGCATTCCTCGCGATTCTCTTCCGAATTGGCGAAGCGAATTCCGATTCCCATTTTTCACGTCAATGCGGAAGATCCCGACGCCGTCGTGCGCGTCGGCCGGATAGCTATCGATTATCGCTACGCGTTCGGCAGCCCCGTCGTCGTGGACTTGATCGGCTATCGCCGCCACGGCCACAGCGAAGTGGACGACCCGACCATCACGCAGCCGCGCCGCTATCGCAAAATACAAGCGCATCCGCCGCTCTATCAGATTTACGCGGAAAAAATCGGAGTGGACGCAGCGCCAAGCGTCGAAAGCGTGCGCAGCGAGCTCGACGCCGCGCAGAAAGCCGCCGAAGTGCTCGAAAAGAATCCGCCGATGCGCCAGTTGCCGGAGTATTGGAGCGCGTATCGCGGCGGCCGCTACAGCGCGACTTTCGAAGTCGAGACCGGCGTTTCCGCGAATGAACTCGCGGCAATTTCCGAAGGCGTGTCGAGTTATCCGCCCGGTTTCAACATTCATCCAAAAGTGAAAAAACTTCTCGAGCAGCGCGCCGAGATGGGCAAAGGCAAACGCCCAATCGATTTTGGAATGGCTGAAGCTCTGGCATTCGGCTCGCTCTTGCGGCAAGGGACGCCCGTGCGCTTAAGCGGGCAAGATACGCGCCGCGGTACTTTCAATCAGCGCCACGCCGCATTGATTGACACTGAGAACGAAGAAGTTTACATACCGCTCGCAAATTTAAGTCCCGATCAGGCGCGCTTTGAGGTTTACAACTCGACGCTTTCGGAAGCCGGCATTCTTGGCTTCGAATACGGATACAGCCGTGATTATCCCGAGACGCTAGTTCTGTGGGAGGCGCAATTCGGCGATTTTGCGAATGGCGCGCAGATCATCATCGATCAGTTCATCGCAGCGGGAGAAGACAAGTGGAATCTTCTTTCGGGCGTCGTTTTGCTTTTGCCGCACGGATACGAAGGCCAGGGCCCCGAGCATTCAAGTGCGCGCATCGAGCGGTATCTGCAATTGGCAGCGCGCGACAACATTCAAATCTGCCAGCCATCGAATGCCGCCCAATATTTTCATTTGCTGCGGCGGCAGGCTCTTCGATCTTGGCGCAAGCCGCTCGTCGTTTTCACTCCGAAAAGCATGTTGCGTAATCCCGTTGCATCTTCGTCGCTCGCAGAATTATCGGAGAAACATTTCCTGCCCGTCATTCCGGACAAAGGCGCTGAGAGTGCCACGCGCGTTTTGATCTGCACGGGCAAAATCGGCCACGAGCTCGTAGCCGAGCGCAAGCGCTTGAAGGACGACTCGACAGCGATTGTCTTTCTCGAGCAGCTCTATCCGTTCCCCGAAGCGGAACTGACGGCGGAGCTCGACCGTCACGCATTGGCGCGCGAAATAGTTTGGGTGCAGGAAGAACCGGCCAATATGGGCGCTCTCGCGTTCCTATTGCCGCGCCTCGAGCGAACCGCTCGCGGCCGGCCCGTGCTCTCGGTGAAACGCTCTGCAAGCGCCAGCCCGGCCACCGGCTCCGCCGGCGCCCACGAACTCGAACAGAAAACTCTACTCGCGCTAGCGTTCGCAGCAACAAAATCAAGCAGCCGCTCCTAGCGCGACGTCCTCGCGTTCATCGACGTCAATCCACCGGCAAAATCCGTGTATCCTAATCAGCGATGGCAAAACGCCCAAAACCTCTCGTCCTCACCGTCCTCGATGGCTGGGGATATTCCCCGCAGACCAAAGGCAACGCGATCGCGCTCGCTCGCAAACCCAATTACGACGAGATTCTGAAGAAGTTCCCGAACACCCTAATCCACACCTCCGGTCCCTTCGTAGGCCTGCCCGAAGGCCAGATGGGCAATAGCGAAGTCGGCCATCTCAACATGGGCGCTGGCCGAATCGTGCAGATGGACATCACGCGGATTGACGCGATGATCGCGAGCGGCGATTTTTTTCGCCAACCGCTGCTTCTTGAAGCGATGGAGCGCGGTCGCGCGCACCAGCTTCATCTATTGGGGCTCGTCAGCGATGGCGGCGTCCACTCGCACATGAATCATCTTTACGCCCTGCTGCGAATGGCGCGCGAGAATTATGTCGAGCGTGTCTTCGTGCATTGCTTTATGGACGGCCGCGACACGCCGCCCGAAAGCGGCCATGGGTTCCTTCAGCAGCTCGAAAAGCAAATGCGCGAATATCGCGTCGGCCGAATCGCCTCAATCAGCGGCCGCTATTATGCGATGGACCGCGACAATCGTTGGGAGCGCGTCGAAAAAGCGTATCGCGCCGTGGTGCACGGACAGGCCGAGGCTTCATTCGCCGACCCCATCGCCGCCATGCGTGCAAGCTACGAAAAAGGCGTCACCGACGAATTCACAATTCCCGTGCCCATCGTCGAAGCCATTGCGCCCGGACATCCGCCTGTCCCGCGCGCTGTGATCCGCGATGATGACGCCGTCATCTTCTTCAATTTCCGCGCGGATCGCGCGCGCCAAATGACTCGAGCCATCGCTGAGCCCGGCTTCCACGAGTTCGCCGATACTGATCGCCCGAAAAATCTCTGTTACGTCGGGATGACGCAATACGAAAAGACGTGGCCGTGGCTGCGTTACGTCCAGGGGCCCGAAAAACTCGAGCAAATCCTGGCGCAGGTCTTCGGCGAGCTGAATTACAAAAACCTGCGCGTCGCCGAAACGGAAAAGTACGCGCACGTGACTTATTTTTTTAACGGCGGCATCGAAAAGCCATTCCCAGGCGAGGAACGCATCTTGGTCCCGTCACCGAAAGTTGCCACGTACGACCTCACGCCGGAAATGTCCGCAGCAGGAATCGCTGACACGGTGATAAAAGCCGTCGAAAAGGGCGATTTCGACGCCATCATCATGAATTTTGCGAATGCGGACATGGTTGGCCATTCGGGGAAGCTCGAAGCTGCCATCAAAGCGGTCGAAGCCGTGGACGAATCCCTGGGCCGGATTTACAAGTCGATGCGCGCGCGCGGTGGCGGCGCGTGGATCATCACCGCCGATCACGGCAACGCCGAAACCATGATCGATCCCGTCACCGGCGGGCCGCACACCTATCACACCACAAACCCCGTTCCGTTCATTCTCGCCACGGAAGACGGCATTGCTGGTCTCAAGGCGAAAGGCTCGCTCCGGGATGTCGCTCCGACCATGCTCGGTGTTCTCGGAGTGCAAGAGCCGATTGAAATGACTGGCCGCGATTTGAGAAGCCTCACGAGGCGATAAGTTCGACGAGTCCCGAACAGATGAGCCCGACGAATCCGGAAAAGTTGAGCCGAACCACTCCCGAAAACTCGAAGCTCGTCATCTGCGTTGGCGTTCCTTTCAATCTTTGGCAGCCTCCGCAGGAATTCAGTCTTGCCGTGAAGCGCCGCTTTCCGCGGATGCGCGTTGTCCACTTGCTGGATTACAACGGCCTCGAAGCGGAGCTTCCGGACGCGAATATTTTTGTCGGCTATTCAATCCGGCCAAAGCAGTTCGCTTTCGCGAAACGCTTGGCGTGGATTCATTCGACGGCAGCGGGAATCGCGCAGCTCTTGTATCCCGAATTGCGCGAGAGCGGAATAATCGTCACGAACGCGAGCGGCGTCCACAGCATACCGATCGCCGAGCACGTTATCGGTTTGGTGCTCTCGCTCGCGCGGCGCTTTCCCGACGCCTTCCGCTATCAACGCGAATCCAAGTGGGCGCAGCAGGAAATCTGGGACGCGACGCCCCATCTGCAGGAACTTCGCGGCGCCGTGCTTCTTCTGATCGGCCTCGGCGCCGTCGGCAGGGAAGTTGCGCGTCTCGCGCGTGCCGTGGGATTGAAAACGCGTGCAGTCACTCTGTCCGGCCGTGGCGATGAAATGCTTGTCGAAAAAATCTATCCCGTCGCGGATTTCGACGCCGCTCTCTCGGAATCGGATTTCGTCGTCATCGCTGCGCCCGAGACACCTGAAACACATCACTTGATGGACGCCGGCCGATTCGCGGCGATGAAGCCGAGCGGTTATCTAATCAACGTCGCACGCGGCTCGCTCGTGGACGAGCCGGCGCTGATCGAAGCTCTCGAGCAGCAAAGGATTGCAGGAGCGGCGCTGGACGTTGCGGAAATCGAGCCATTGCCGCCGGAGAGTCCATTGTGGAAGTGCCCGAATTTATTCATCACGCCGCACCTCGCGGGCGCAAGTGGACACCTCTGGGAGCGTCAAACGGATCTTCTAATTGATAATCTCGAGCGCTGGTTTGAAGGGCGCGAGCTGCGAAATCTCGTCGATTTGAAGCGGGGCTACTGAATCAATCTCCGACGGTTCCCGTCGGCGCCGTATATCCTTCACGGCAATACACGATCACTTTCCGCGGTTTGCCTTTGGCATTCGGAACCGTCAGAGGATTTCCGTTGTTATCCACGGCCTCGACTTTCAGCTTGTGATACTTGCCATCCCTCGCCGGATTCGTCGGCGTAAATCCAAGCGTCACCTGATTCCGAAGATAGGCCGTCACGCCGTCGAATATGCCCGGCAATTCGCCGTCGAAGCGCGGGAACCACGCATAACCGCCCGTCATTCTTGAAAACGTAGTCAACTGATTTTTCGCCTGAACGTAGCCGATCCCGCCGTCGCGAATCGATCGAACCATCGCTTCCTCGGCCACGCCCACCGAATAAATCGTAACGTCCGTGGTTCTCAGGTGCTTGATCGTTTGATCGAGAGTGTGTTTGCTGAACGTGTCGTAGCCCGACGCGAGCAGGAGGATCGCTTTCTTCCCCTTTACGTCCTGCATGCGGTCGACCGTTTCGATCACCGAGTCAAAAGTGTTCGCTTCGCTAAAGTCGGGAAAGAACAAACCCACGATCGACTGTTCCACTTCTTCCCTGTTTTGTGTGAAGTCCACCTGAAGAGTGGTCTTCAAATCGTAGGTGATCAGCGCGACCCAGTCCTTTTTGTTCAGGTGGCTCAGGAACTCGTAGCCCCATACCTTCGCGTCTCGTGCAAACCAGTAAGAGATGCGGCTGAATTCCATCAGGATGACGACGGTGATCGGCGCATCACTCGGCGAAAAATATGTGATTTGCTGAGGCGCGCCGTCGTCGATGATCCGGAAATTCGATCGATTCAATCCCGTGAGGATATTTCCGTCCTGGTCGGTGGCCACCGCTTCCAAGCGGACAAGGTTCGATTCCACCGCGATCGAATAGTCCGGCGGCTTCTGTTGCCCGGTTTGCTTCTGATCCTGCGCGGGCTGAGCCGGCGCTTGCGGCGGCGGTGGCACGGTTTGCTGCGGGGGCTTGATCGGGCCGTTATCTTGTTGCTGCGCAAATGCTGTCCAGCCGCGCGGCGGAATCGCCAGCGCGATCGTAAGAATGGCCGGGACGGCCGCGCGAATCCACAAATTGCTTATCATGGAATCCTCTTTGGCCTTTGATGCTGCCAGAGTCGCCTGTGGATGGTCAAACGCCAGTCGCGATTGGCGGGCTGGGCACGGCGTTTGCTGCCGCTCTTGAGCGATCTCCCTCCGATGCTAGTATGAAATCGTAGCCGGAAGCCGGTTCGGTAGGGACTTCACATGGGGGTGGGAATGTCTCAAATTCGATTGCTCGTGCTCGGCCTATGTCTGGTCGCCAGTCTCGCTGGCGCCCGGCATGCAAGTGCGCAAGTTCCACCCCAAGCACAGGGCCCCGCCGCTCCTCCGCAGACCGACATAAATAAAATTTCCGACGAAGCTCTCATCTGGCTCCAGGATCTGATCCGCATCAACACGAGCAATCCCCCCGGAAACGAAATTGTCGCTGCGAAATACGTGGCCGGCGTCCTGCAGAAGGAAGGCATCCCGTCTGAAATTTTCGAGAGCACTCCCGGACGAGGAATCCTCGTTGCACGCCTCTCCGTCGGTACGTTTCCGGATCCTTCGCGAGCGCTCCTCCTCATGGCGCACCTCGATGTCGTCGGCGTGGACAAGACTAAGTGGACCGTCGATCCATTCGGCGGCGTCATCAAGGACGGTTATCTCTACGGCCGAGGCGCGATTGACGATAAGGGCATGCTCGCGGCGAACCTCGCCACGTTCATCGCCCTCAAGCGCACCGGCGCTCGCCTGAATCGTGATGTCATTTTCCTCGCCGAAAGCGATGAGGAAGCGGGCAGCGCCTTCGGCATGAAGTTCGCTGTCGAAAAGCATTGGGACAAAATTGCCTGCGGTTTCGCACTGAACGAGGGCGGCAACGTCTTCCTGCAAAATGGCAAGGTGCAGTATGTCGGCATCCAGGCCAGCGAAAAAGTTCCGGCAAACGTGGAGGTCATCGCCACGGGCACTTCCGGCCACGCATCCATTCCGAGGCCCGACAATCCCGTGGTCCACCTCGCGGCAGCCATCGCAAAAATCGGCGCGTATCAGGCTCCCGTGCAACTCAACACGATCACTCGCGCTTATTTCGAAGGGCTTGCAAAAGTCGAGGACGATGAAACAGGAAAATGGATGCGCGCGATAGACACCTCCGACCGGCAGGACCACGCGGAACGCATCATTTCGCAGAATCTATTCTGGAATGCGATGTTGCGCGACACTGTGTCGCCGACGATGCTTCAGGCCGGCATTCGCGTCAACGTCATTCCGCCGGTCGCAAAAGCGTCGCTGAATATTCGCCTGCTGCCCGGAAATCCACTCGAGCCTCTGGTCGCGAAGTTGAAAGACATCGTCAACGATCCGCAAATTCGCTTTGAGGTTCAGCCAGACGGCAGCGAAGCAGCTCCCAGTTCAACGCTTGAGTCCGAGCTGTACAGGACCATCGTGAAGACGGCTGAAACGGAATTTCCCGGCGCTCCATCGGTGCCGATGATGTCCACGTGGTTCACCGATTCGACGCCGCTACGTCTGCGAAGCGTGCAAGCCTACGGGCTCGTGCCGTTTCCTCTCACCGATTCGGATCTGGGGAAAATGCATTCCGACGACGAACGTGTTCCCGTCGAGTCCTTTCGCACGGGCGTCGTATTCCTATACCACGTGGTAACGGCATTCGCCGTCTCGCAATAACCGAATCAGCTTCATGGATAAGTTGGAATTCGTCTTGATGCGCGAAAAAGCGTCTCGGGCTTGTCGTTTCGACTGGCTCAGAGCTCGGAGGCTAACCGCCTCCGGGAACACAACCACGAGTCGGCGGCCGCCATCCTTCACGCGTCCCCAGTCTCACATCTCTCGCCAACTTCAACTGCTTCGGCTAACATCGAGTATCTTAAAATCGAGGAATTCGGATTGTGAACACAAATCGCAGAGCCAAAATTGTTTGTACTCTCGGCCCCGCCACCACCGCTTCAAAGATGATCGAGCGTCTCGTCGGCGCGGGGATGGACGTCGCGCGCATAAATTTCTCTCACGGCACTCTCGAGGAACACGTCCAGCGCATCGGTGGCGTGCGGCGTGCCTCCCGCCTTCATGAGAAGCCCATTGCAATTCTGGCCGATCTGCAGGGCCCGAAAATCCGCACGGGAACTCTCCAAGGCGGGCTTGCCGTAAGCCTGCGCCCCGGGCAGCAATTCATTATCACTACGAAAAATATCGTTGGCACTGTGGAAGGCGTCAGCACCACATTTCAGCCGTTGCCCGAGGCGGTCAAGAAGGGTGATCGCATTCTATTGAGCGACGGCGAAATCGAGCTGCGTGTCGTATCGAAGCTGCCGCGCCAGGTGATTTGCCGCGTCGAAAACGGCGGCGATCTCGGCGAGCACCAGGGCATCAATCTTCCCGGCGTGAAGCTCGACATTCCCTCGCTCACTCCCAAGGACCGCAAAGACCTTCGCACTGCGCTGGGCCTCAGCGTCAATTACATTGCGCTCAGCTTCGTGCGCTCCGCCCGCGACGTTCACGCCGCCAAAGCCGCCATCGCGCGCGCCGGCAAAGACACGCCGCTTATCGCTAAACTCGAGAAGCCCGAAGCGATTGATAATCTCGAAGAAATTCTCCGCGCGGCCGACGGCGTGATGGTTGCGCGCGGCGATTTGGGCGTCGAGATGAACCTCGAAAAAGTTCCCGTCGTGCAGAAGCAAATCATTTCGCACGCGCGCAATTCTCTCGTGCCCGTCATCACCGCCACGCAGATGCTCGATTCGATGACGCAGAATCCGCGACCCACGCGCGCCGAAGCCTCCGACGTCGCGAACGCCATCTTCGACGGCAGCGACGCTCTGATGCTCTCCGGCGAAACGGCCGTTGGCCGCTATCCGATCGAATCGGTCGAAATGATGGATCGCATAATTCGCGAAGCCGAATCGAGCGTCACCGAGCCCTTGCGTCCTGCGCGCTCCACCGATTTGCACATCAACGAATCGATCGCCGAAGCCATTTGCCACGCTGCAGAAGACTTAAACATGAAGGTCATCGCCGTATTCACGGAGACCGGTTATTCCGCGCGGCTCGTCTCGAAATATCGTCCGCAACCTCCGATCGTCGCGTTTTCGCCGAGTCAGGAAACGCGCCGCCGCATCAGCCTGTTTTGGGGAGTGAGCCCGTTTACGATTGGCGAGGTCAAAAACGTGGATCGCCTCGCCGACTTTGCCGAAAAGCGGCTCATCGAGGAAAAGCTTGTGCGCCGCGGCGACGTCATCGGCATCATCGCCGGCACACCATTCGGCGCAAAGGGCACCACGAACATGATGCGCCTTCACCGCGTCGGCGGCTGACGGCGAATCCCTCAACACTTTTACTTATTTTTAGTTGACCCAACTGTCGGGATTGGAGGGAGGTTTGTCCTGATGATCCCGCACGTAGACTTCGAACTTGCGGCGCAACCGCTTCCGCTGCCAGTCCGAGTATTTATTGCGGAAATCGTAGAAGAACGAACTGCGGCGAAGGTACACATACCCGACGAACATTCCGCCAAGATGGCAGACGTGGCTGACGCTATCGCCGCTGCCGGACGTCAGCCCAAAATAGAATTCCAGCGCCCCCATAATCAGCGCGTACACCTTCATCGGCAGAGTGATCGGAAACGGGATAATCCACACTTGCCGGTCGGGAAACACGATCGCCGCCGCGAGCAGCACTCCGTAAATTGCGCCGGATGCGCCTATGGTCGGAATCATCGACGTTCCATGCCCGTGCGGGTCGAGGATCGTCTTCACGATCACGTTCACGATCCCAGCGCCCACTCCGCAGGTGAAATAGTACGCATAGAACCGCCGCGTTCCCCAGGCGCGTTCCAGGTCCGCGCCAAACATCCAAAGGAACAGCATGTTCAGGAGAACGTGCCAGATCCCGCCGTGCAGGAATAGGTAGGTAAATGGTTGCCAGATAAAGAATAAGTGCGTGACTGCGAACGGCTGCAGCCCGAACGTATCCCAGACCCATTTCACCGCGCCCGGTCCGGCGAACATTCCAAGCAAAGTCTGGCCAAGGAAAATGACCCCGCAGGCTATGATTAGCGTCTTGATTGCGGGCGGGATGGCACCGCGCCAGTTGAGCCGGTTGCCGTAACTGCGGAAGGAACCCATTGCGGCTTTCAGTCTAACGAGACGACCGCGCCGCTGTCAAAGCCAGCGTGAACTGTAGCTCACGTGCCCTCGGGCGTAGCCCGAGATACGTGAGACCTTACCCAGGGCAACCGCTCACTCCAACTTCTTCCGGGCGCTCACAAATAGCGACACTGCCAACGCCACGAACATCACGACGCCCAACCCCGGCGCGCTGCTCAAACTCGGCATCAGCTTCGGTCCCCACGCGAACAGGTCGGCGCGAAGCGGCAGGTGCAGGAACGCCATCCAGTGCGGCAGCCGCCGCCCGAGCTCTGGGTCCTGCATGAGATTGATGATGATCGCGAGCAAGCCAAACACGCCGCCCGCCGCGATCAATCCGCTCGCATAGAGCGACCCAGGGCTGACTTCGCTCTCCGAATCGCTCTTTTTCTCCCGCCCAAGCTCGGCAGCCCATCGCACCACTCCACCCGCGAACATGGCCATAGTCGTCGCAATGGATAGATACGAGCCGACGGCGAATGCCAGCGACCTTATGCCTAGCAACTCCACGGCAAGCACGAGGAACACGCCGAGAAGAACGAGTCTCCATGGCAATTGCTGATTCAAGATTCCGTTGATCACCGTCGCCATCAGCCGCGCCTGCGGCGCCGCCGCCTGCGCGCTGCCGATTCCCTGCACCCACTGGATCTCGATCTGCTTCGTGCTCGGATCGTAGAGGTATTTTCCGTCGGCCACTTCGTGCGAGCCGAGCGCGTTCAGCAGCACGTAATCTTTGCCGTGATAGTCTTGATGTTCGGCTTCGACGTGTACGCCGGTCGGCAGTTGCTGCATATTGATCGCGAGTTGCATCGGTTTGTACTGCGCGAGTCCCACGTTCATCAGGATCAGCGTTCCGCCAATCGCAAACGCCGAAACCATCACGCCGATCACGAGTCCAATCTGCTGTGCCACTGGCGTCGCACCGACGAGATAGCCTGTCTTCAAATCCTGCGAAGTCGCGCCCGCGATGGCCGACGCGATGCAAACCACGCCGCCAATCGTCAGCGCCAGCACCGTGTACGGGCCAGCCGTCCACCCAACCACGAGAAACACGGCGCATGTCGCCATCAGAGTCGCGATCGTCATCCCGCTGATCGGATTCGACGAATTGCCAATCAGTCCGCTGATCCGCGACGCCACCGTGACGAACAAAAATCCAAAGACGATCACGAAAATCGACGCAATCAGATTCGCAAACACACCCGTCTGCGCACCCGGAATCGGCTTGAACGTGAGCAGCGCCCACACCATCACAACAAGAACCAGCGAGCCAATCAAGACCACCTTAATCGATAGGTCGCGTTCGGTTCGTTTGGCCTCGGAAAGCTTGCCCCGCTTCGCCCGAACATCCTTCAGGCCCGCGGTAAGCGCCGAAACGATCGTCGGCGTCGTCTTCAGGAGCGTGATCAATCCCGCAGCCGCCACCGCGCCTGCGCCCATCGGCCGGATGTAGCTCGCCCATAATTGGTCCGGCGACATCTGTGGAATCGGAATCGTGCTCGGGTAAAGCGCCAGTGTCGGATTCAGCGAGCCAAAAAATTTGATCGCCGGCATCAGCACCAGCCACGAAAACACTCCGCCGGCAAACAGAGTTCCCGCGACTTTCGTGGCTGGTGCTGATGCCGGC
>Ga0224550_1000229_pt1 | contig 12615 bp, 8 predicted proteins | sample 714P31014metaG_FD_179905 | JGI IMG/M metagenome (GOLD analysis project Ga0224550, IMG submission 179905) | Peat soil microbial communities from Stordalen Mire, Sweden - 717 P3 10-14 | ecosystem: Environmental > Terrestrial > Soil > Wetlands > Peat | place: Sweden: Norrbotten County, Stordalen...
GATTCATGCTGCTGCCTGTCGTCCCCGCCAGTGAGAGGATGAGTCCCCAGACCAATGCGCCAATCAAGAACGGGGTCAAACCACCCGCCAGGCCGCCGGCCAAATTGGCGCGCGAAAAAATGCAGAGCGCAACAAACACAAGCAGGAATGTGGGAATAATCTCGCTCACGAGGTTCGTCATTCTTCTGGGAAAGGCCGGATGGCTGCAGAAGCAACCCAGTTTTCGCATGGGATCCGGCGTTTCCGCCCAGTGAGGCAGAAACTGAATCCAGACGAGCACCGAGCCGGCAAACGCTCCAAGCATTTGCGCCGCGATGTACGGTCCGAGCTTGGAGAAATTCCCACTCTCCAACGCGATACCCAGGGTCACGGCTGGATTGATGTGAGCATCCCGGCTTCCGCAAGCGATGGCCGTGAAAATCCCAGCCATCGCTGCGAACGCCCAGCCTGCGGAGACAGCCATCCATCCCGCGCCTTCCGCCTTCGAACGCGCGAGCGATATATTCGCAATCGCTCCATTACCCAACAGAACCAGGACCAGGGTGCCCATGAACTCACCCACCACCGGCGATGTCATTCACTTACCTCTTGGTTGCAGTTTGCGAGCCGGAGAGCCTGACGCTCGCGATCCCGGCCTTTCAAACCAACTCAGAAGGTCAGACGCGCGCCAAGCTGAAATTCGCGCTTGGGCAAATCCGACGTGAACGCCAGCGGCGTGCTGGACGTGGCAACACCACCGCCCTCGAGAGCCGTGCCGGGCCGAATCCCGTGCACGTTAAACGTCGTAAACCCGGGCTCAAAACCAAACAGCGGACTGACTTCGTTATTGACGCTGGCGAAGTTCGTCCGGTTTGCGATGTTGAAGCCTTCCGCCGTGATGATCAGATTTACCCTCTCGCCGAGCTTGTGCTGCCATGTCAGGCGCGCATCGAAGTCAATGAGGTTGGGGCCGAGACCCGTGTCACGGGGCGCTCCGATGGGGCGCTCGTTCGTGGTGTGGCCGTCACCATTGACCTCTCCTCCGGCCAACAGGTTGAAAGGGTGCCCGCTGGTGTACGTGAAAATCGGAGACAGCTGGAAGCCTGACAAGAAGGATTCCGTCCACGGGCTGTCGAACACCCCGGCGATCACGACCTTGTTCCGTTCATCGAATTCAGAAAGGCCGCGATCCAGGCTGAGGTTGGTGGGATCCTGGGGTCCATAGTCCGTGTTGAAATCGGTGGAGGTGTCAAAGCCCTTGCTGTAGGTGTAATTCCCGAACAACGTGTAGTGATCGCTGAAGCGCTTTTTGACTTCGATGATGCCGCCCTCGTAGAGCGATGACGCCGCTGAGGTGTACTGGTTATTCTGCACGATCAGCGGATTCACGAAACAGGCGAAAGGATTTGCGCCGCAAGGAGCAAGTCCCCCGGGGAATTCGACTCCGCCGAGCGGATCGGCTCCGGGAGCGCCCGGCGTATCCGTGTTCCAGTTTCGATAGGAGACGCTCTTGCCGTTGGCCAGGGTTACGGTGCTGAATGGCGCAGGCAGTAGGTTCGTATCAATCGCAACCGGCAGGCGCAGCGTGTGGGAGTAAATTCCGCTTACGGAAATGGAGAACCCAGGCGAAATCTCGCGCTCGATTCCGATAGACGCCTGCTGCGAGTAGGGCGGAGCATAGTTGGGCGGGTTGCTGAAAAGCACGGTCAGCGGCGAAAGCTGGCCAGTGTTTTGGACGAAGATGCCGAAGCCAGCGACATCGGCCGGAGTGATGCAAGCTGCGTTGCCCGGTGCAGGCGTCGTGCACGCAATAAGATTCGTCCCAGATGGATTGTCGGCGGGGTTAAACAATCCCTGGAACACGGCTGCTGCGTTTTCCAGAAACGGAAGGGGCGTCGGCGTGAGCGGATCCACATAGATCGAAATGAACCGGTTGCAGGGGCTGGTACCCGTGCCCGGGAAAATAACGCCTGCGGGTCCAAATGCAGTGACCCCGATCCCGCAGGTGTTCACGGCATTGTTCACCTGATCGGGAATCTGTGAGGCATTGTGCTGGTTCTCGACCGTGCTCCTATTCTTGTTCAGCACTCCCAGACTCAAGTCCACCGCCGGAATCTGCGAATCAACCGGGCCGTAGAAAATCCCATAGCCGCCGCGGATCACGGTTTTGTGGTCCTTGAATGGGTCCCATGCGAACGACAGGCGAGGGGCAAAATCCTTATAGTCCGTATTCAACGGAAGATATTGCGAATCTATTTCGTATCGCAAGCCAAAGTTCAGAGTGAGACTGGGCGTGATCGCCCAGGAATCCTGTACGTAGAGGCCCGTCAGCGGCCGCGTATAGGCGGGGTAATCCGGATTGCCGAAGCCCTGCTGGTAAACCTGCGGCGCGCCCAATGACGCTCCCTGAAGCGAATCAATGACCGCCGAACTGAGGGTTCCAGCCAGGCCACAGCCAGTGGCAGGAGTGGCCGTGATCGCACCATTCGGATTCGCCAGGCACGGACTCAGCGCTACCCCCGGCAGCGTGCCGAAGACAAATCGGCCCGGGAGGAACGTATGCGATTCCGAGTGGTTGCCACGGAGCAGTTCGTCAACGCCAAATTTCACGGTATGGTGGCCGCGGATCAGCGCGACGTTGTCCGCAAATTCGTAGCGCCGCAGAATCGTAAAGTTGGGCAGGAAGATGTTGGTTCCCAGATTATTGGCGAAGCCCGGGATCTGGATTCCCACCTCGCCGGGCTCGTTCGGAATCACGTTGAAGCTATCGTAATCCCACTGAAAATGGAATTCGTTCTGAGCCGTCGGGCTGAATTCGTGAAACCATGCGGCCTGGAGATTGTTGTCGTAATCGTGGGTTGAGCTGCCGGCCGAAAATCCCGTCAGGGATTGCACATCGGGATTCTCCTCGAGGTCATGCCCGTACCTGTATGAAAAGGAAATCTGGTCCGAACTGCTGATGCGGTGATCAAGCCGAACCGATGCCAGATACTCGCGCGTGTTGTAATTAAAGAGCCCACCATTTGCTTCAAACTGGCCGATGAAGTATTGGTTCAGCGCAGTTTGACCCGGCGTAAGGCCCGTCACAGGACTGACGGTCAACCCGGTCGCGAGTGCTCGCGCACAGGTCTCCGCGGGCAAGGACGTAACGGTGCCGTTCGGATTGCTGATGCAGGGAACGGTCGGATTTCCGGGGTCTGTCGCCAGAGCCGTTACGATCGCCTGCTGTGCGAACCTCGGGTCACTCGGCGCGAACGGGTTCGCTGCCGCCACCGGGTTCGGCCCGAGGAAGATCGAGCTGTTCGTCAGAAGAGGAACTGAATTTTCAGAGTTCTGCAGCAGGCCTTCGAATGCGAAGAACAGGAAGGTTTTGTCCTTCTGAATGGGAAGTCCCGCCGTGCCGCCGTATTGGTAGCGGCTCAGGCTGTTTTTCACGGGCGCGCCAACGGACGTAAAGTTAAAATTGCTGAATGTCGGGTCGGGCGCCAGCGCGGGGCTAAACGCGAATGGATCGCGGGCATCCATGGCGCTATTGCGAAAATAACTGTAGATGCTGCCGTGCAAATCATTGGTGCCTGATTTCGTCACGATGTTGATGGAGGCGCCGCTCGCGCCGCCCAGGTCCGCCGAATAGTTGCTGCGGTTCACCTGGAACTCCTGGACCGCATCCTGGCTCACAGTGGTGCGAACGCCGCCGGCGTCGTCCTGAGCTTCGCCGCCATCCACGGTCACGCTGTTTCCGCGTCCGTTACTTCCGTAGAAGGAGAGGCCGCTTTGAGGCGTTTGCTTGACGCGAAAATCCTGATCGTCCGCCAGCCTCGTGGAATTCGACACACCGGGGAGCAGCAGCGTAAAGGTGAGGTAGTCGCGGCGGTCAATCGGGAGGTCGGTGATATATTGCTCGGTCAGCGTATTCGCCTGGCTACCGCGTTCGGTATCCACCACGGGCGGTGCGGCGCTGACTTCCACGGTTTGTCCGGACGTCGCGACCTTCAGACTGAAATCCAAAATCGACGTCTCACCTACGTTAACGACCACGCCTTTTTGAGTGACCGTTTGGAAACCGGTGACCTGCGCAGTCACGTTGTACTCGGCAGGCAGCAATCCTGTTAAGCGGTACTGGCCGGTGGCTCCGGTAATGGCCGTGTACTGCGTTCCCCTCGCCGTTTCGACGGCGACGACCGAGGCTCTGGGGACCACCGCGCCAGACGGATCGGTCACAGTTCCGACGATATCGCCTGAGGCGCCCACGCCCTGCGCATGCGCAGTAGGACTCGCGAGCAGCAAGCACGCGAACCACGCGAAGGCACTCGCCAATACGATAGATTTCATAGGTTCTCCTCGAAATTCAATACGTCGCCAACGTAATTGAAAGTAGGCCCAAGGATTTATCGCTCCCGCGTTGGGTTTGATCGGTTTGATGACTTCTACATCCCCCATCCCGGTCGCCTGTCGAATCCGGGCCCCCATCCGAAATTGTGATAGCGAATATCACATTAAAGAGACTAACGTCAAGACGAAAGCACAACCGGTCAAGCCGAAGGATTCGCTCGCGCGGGCCGCTCCGCGCGTTCAATTGGTCAGTGGAGGTCGAGGCTTGTCACAGGGGGCAGAATTCCTGGAGGAATCGAACAATCGGGTGATTTTATCAAGCGTGACGCCTCAGCCGGGAGTAAGCACGATGCGGCCGGAAACGTTCCCGCGACGCAATTGCTCCAGAACCTCATTGGCCTGCGCGAGAGGGCGCGTCGCGGTCCGGCAGCGAACCTCTCCCGCCGCTGCCATCGCAAGGATCTCCGACAAGTCCTGCCGCGTGCCTACGGCGGAAGCCTGCATGCGGACTTCGCGGGCCGCCATGAGGATTGGAGGGAAGCAAATATTTTCGGCCGGCAGGCCGACGATGAGGAGGCATCCACTTGGCCGGACGCAAGAGAAAGCCATGTCGTAGGCTGACTTCGCTGCTGAAGTCACCAGCGCAGCGTGAGCTCCGCCCATATTCCGGAATTCCTTGGCCACATCGGTCGAAGCGGCATTGAACGCGTGGGTGGCGCCCAGAGACTTGGCGAGAGTAAGCTTTTCCTCGGAGATGTCCACCGCGGCGATCTCCGCGCCGAGCGCGCAGCCGATCTGCACGGCAATGTGCCCCAGGCCTCCAATGCCAAAAATCGCCAGCCGCTGGCCGCGCGAAATCTTCGCTTGCTTGATCGCCCGGAACACGGTGACGCCCGCGCAGAAGAAAGGCGCCGCTTCGACGGAGGAAAGAGCGTCCGGGATTTTCAGCGCATGGCTCGCCGGCGCTTTTGCAAATTCCGCATAGCCGCCGTCAACGGTGACGCCGGTGATCTTCTGCCGCGAGCAAAGATTCTCGTTCCCTTCGCGGCAGAATTCGCAATCGCCGCAGCTCCAGTGGAGCCAGGGCACTCCCACACGGTCGCCCACTTGCAAATCGCGGACGGCGCCACCTTTTTCAACCACGCGCCCGACAATTTCATGGCCGAGAATCAGCGGCTTCTTGACGATTTTCGCCAACTGCGGCCAATCTCCATCGGCTACATGCAAATCGGAATGGCATACGCCGCAGGCCTCCACGGCAATCAGGACTTCCTTGTCTTCGGGCTTTGGCGGGTCTATTTCTTGAATGACAAGCGGCTGTTTGAATTCGTGAAGGACGGCAGCCTTCATTGGGAAGACTCGATAGTCACGCCTGGGCGGCGCGCAGGAAAAATTCCACCGCGCTGCCCACTCGCTCGCTCAATTTGTGGGGACCGGTCAGATCCACGGCCCATTGCCGAACGATCGTGTTGTAGAGTCCTTCCATGAATTCAGCGAGGTGAACGACCGGAAACTCGCGCGTGATCTCGCCGCGCTTTTGGCCCTCGGCGAAAATCTGTCTCAGCAGGCTGGCTGTGACTTCCTCGGGTTGGCGCATGTCGGGCGATCGCACCGGATCCATCGCGCCGGACAGCACCACCGCCCGCCACAACGGCCGGTCCGCTTCCACTTCGCGCGCCATGCGCTGAAACATACGCCGCAGGCGCTCTTCGGTAGTCGCTTCGCTGGAGAGCTCGGTTTCGAGGCGCTCCTTGATGCACGCAAACGCGCGCCTTCCAACCTCTCGCAGGACTGCATCCTTGCTGGGAAAATAACGGAAGAAGGTCGGCTGGCTGATTTCAAGAATTTGGACGATATCGTCCACGCGGGTGTTCTCGTAGCCGCGCTTGCGAAACAATTTGACCGCAGTCTTGATGATTTCCTGGCGCAGCCGCACCTTCTTGCGTTCGCGAAGGCCGGGCACCTCGTGGATTCCCGTTTCCTTGATTGGAACGGGGCCTCCCTGCTTTGGCAAAACGCGGCGATTCCCGAAGTTCGTATCGGGCGCCGTGGACGATACGCCTCTAGCGATCTTGGTACGAGCCATGAGTCAATATTCTCCGAGTAAGTTGCGGGGCGAGCCGACGATGGCGTCGAGCTTCGCGAGAACTACTCTAACATGTTAGTGGCCCACGCCAATTCAGTCAATGCAGACGATGATGGGCCACGCGCCGCGTCACAGATGCCTCCAGAAACTTCCCAACGAACGTCGAAGTCATTTTGTCGGCGGCTCCGCTTGCGCCGGCCACAATCCACGTTGCTCTCGCCAACGGCCTACGGCAGATGCGGGCACTCAGGCGTGCTGATGCTACGCAGTTTCTCCAGCAGAATCGTGCGCGCGCGGGGATAGGCCTGCTTGTCGTCGAGCAACTGGTACGCCCAATGCGCGCCCATGGAAATGGCGTGAATTTCAAACGCCAGTCGAGTGGGATCCACTTTGCGTTCGAGGTGCCCCGCCTTTTGTGCTTCGTAAACGGCGCGGGTGATCGCAGCAATCCACTCGTGCATGATCGCAGCGATGCGGTCGCGCACCACTCCGCGGCGGCTATCAAACTCAAAGCTGGCCGCGCTGAAGAAGCAGCCTCCTTCAAAGACCTGCTTCTCGACCAGGCCCATCCAGCGTTCGAGCAGTCCCCACAGGCGGGGCATCCCCTTGCGCGCGGTGAGGGCGGGCATCGTGACCTCCTTGATGAAAATCTGGCGCGCGAAGTCAACGGTCGCCAACTGTAGATCTTCCTTGGAACCAAAATGCGCGAAGAGGCCGCTCTTGCTCATCTTTAATTGTGAGGCGAGAGAGCCGACAGTGAGTCCTTCGAGACCCTGGGCCGAGGCAATATCCACGGCACGCGCGAGAATGGCTTCTCGAGTGCGGAGCCCGCGCACCTGTCGGTGGGGGACAGCCTTTTTGCGAGCGGAGGGGAGAGCCTTCGGCATGGCGAGAGTGTAGCATGGGATATTAAATAGCACGAACGTTCGTATTATATGCTATCCTCCCGGCCGGAGGTTCGGCCATGGATCGTCGCTGGTTCGTCCGGCTTCTCCATCCGCTCGCGGTTCTTTTTGCCGCGATCGCCGCCCCGGCTGCCGTCCGCGCACAGGAGATTCCACTCGGGCACTGCGACACTCTTCACGTCGTTCAAGTCGCGGCTGCCGGACGGCCGGGTTGGTTCCTGGTGGACACGGCGGCAACTTCCATGCTGAACCTGGAATCGTTCTCGCAAGGGACGGCGCGCGACATCCGCGTGACGTCGTGGCGCGGCACGCTGGCCACCAGCGCGAAGGAAGTCACCATTGCGGAGCTGGCGGTGGGCCGTACGAGAATCGTGGAGCTCACGTTGCCGGCGATCGATCTCTCTGCGATTGGAAAAGCATGCGGGCAAAAAATCGACGGCATCCTCGGCGCGGACCTATTGGAGAAGATTGGTGCGACCGTCGACCTGAAGCGCGAGTTGCTGCACGTGACCACGGTGGAAGAGCGGCGCGATGCCGACATGGTTTCCGAGATGCAGCGCGATACCGCTCGATGCGCGAAGGCTTTCAGCGAATCGAACGAAGATGCGTTTGCGGATTGCCTGGACCCGAAGATTGCGCTGTTCACCGCGAACGAGGAGTTTTACGGCCGCGAAAAAGTGCTCGGCTATTTTCGCGATCGCTACTTTCATCAATCGCCCCCGGCCTTGCTGGAAATCCACGAAAGCGCGTTTCATCCCATAGGGGATGCAGTCTGGTTCGAATACGAGTTCACCATCGAATCCGCGCGCGAGCGACTGCACGCCAGAGGTATGGCCATGTGCAGAAAGTCCGACGGACGCTGGAGGATGGCGAACATGCATCATTCGGTCGTGGAGTCCGAGCCTGCGCAGGCGAAGCAACTGGTGGGCCAGCTCAGTCAGAAATGAGGTAAGGTCTTTCCAGGCGCCGGGCTATCTGCGAGCGATACCGGACTTGGAAATCACGAGCCGATGTATTCGGTTCGGGTACAAAAGTAAATTCGTCCCGCGCTAGAAAATAATCCCAGCATCGAGCAACAATCGCGTTGTTTCCACCACCAGGGAAGGTGTGCGTCAGTCTCCAGAGGTTTTCGGAGCGGCCTGTTGCATTTGCGCCATCATCTGGCGCATGGCTTCGCCCATCCCCGGGGCGCGCTTTTTCCGCCAGGCTTCGAGCCTTTTCACATGCTTTTCGAGATTCTCGTACTGGTGGGGATTCTTGCTGCGGGCGCGCATGGCCGGCACAAACGCCTTGATGCGTTCCCAAACGAACCATTGCTCGCCCGTGTTCTCGAAGAAAAACCCTTCATCAACCAAGCCGCGGTTCACCATACTCGCCGCCATCTCCCAGTACGTAATCACCATGCGCATGGAAGCGCTTTCCGGACTACCCATCGGCGCTTGCCTGTTGATATCTTCGAGCGAGGTCGGATGAAACTTGGCGAAATACCAGTCGCGGGCCTCGCGCATGCGGGGTTCACGCCGCAGATCGTACAGCCGGAGCATCAGGTTTGCCTGGTCGTGCGTCACTTTTGCCATTTATTTCTCCTTGTGCAAGGTCGAGTTCGAAGCAGTTTGCGAACGATTCTTTCGAATCATTACGATTAAGGCGGCGCGACGGCGCCCTTCAGCTGAACTTGATGCGTGTGAGTCAGCGGTATTACCGATTCTTCGAAGGCCAGCTTGATGCGCCGCCGGAGTTCCCGCGCCACGTCGTCCTTGCGGTTGAGGACCGTGCGGACTTGAAGCCGCAATACCGTTCCATCGAGCGACAGAGACTCCACGCCGAGGACGCGCGGGCCATCCACGAGCGCGGGGGACCAATCGGCGTCGTTGCGGAAATCTCCCGCGATTTTCTCGAGCGCAGCCAGGGCCCGCCCAACGATTTCATCGGAGGGAACGGTCACGTCCACGAACGCCTGCGACCAATCGCGGCTCAAGTTCGCGACCTGGCTTACCAGGGAATTCGACAGGGTGACCATCGCGCCGGCGACGTTGCGAATCACGGTTCGGCGGAGCGTGAGGTGTTCCACGCGCCCCGTTTCACCGTTGACCTGAATAAGGTCGCCGACGACGTACTGATCCTCCAGCACGATGAAAAACCCGTTGATGATGTCTTTCACCAGGCTTTGCGCGCCGAATCCAAGCGCGAGGCTCCCCACGGCAGCGGCCGCCTCGAAGGGTGTCACGTCGAAGCCGAACTCAGGAAGCGCCATCAGGACCGCAGCGGCCACGATGAGGGCGGCTCCGACGCTATAAACCAGTCCAGCCATCGTGCGCGTTTGCTGCTCGCGCATCTGCGCCGCGCGCGTTTGTCCCCTGGCGCTCTGCACCAGCCGCGTCGTCAGCGCTTTCAGGACGCGCGCGAGGATCATCGCGATAAGGACGATGACAAGTATGCGCACGCCGCGCGTTCCGGCGGTTTCCAGCCAATGTCTTAGCGATTCGGTCATGGGATATAAGGCGCGGAATTATACCACTCGACGGTCGCAGCGCCTCCGCGCAGGACCGGACCGCCGTCTCGTACGGTGGGCCCAGGGCCCGCAGTCGGATCCGGGGATTACTTTGCTACGCCGCACAGGGCCATGTAAAATCACAATGCTCGTCAAGAGTGCGCCCGTAGCTCAGATGGATAGAGCGTGTGCCTCCGGAGCACAAGGTCGGGGGTTCGAACCCCTCCGGGCGCGCCATTTCGTTGCGAGATTTGTTATCAATGACCTCCGCCGCTACCCCATTAAACGCAGACGGTTGGGACGAGACGACCACTACTGCGGTCAAGATTCCGCGAACCGCATGTTTGTTAGCCTGGAGTGAGAAATGAAAAAAAGGTTTCGGGCATCACTTGAATTGCCCCTGGTAGTTGCGGCGGCGGTTCTGCTTACCGCAGGCGCGGGAGTTTTCGCGCGAGCGACCTCTAGATCGCAAAATGCGACGGACGCGAGTGCGCCGTCCTTTTCAGCGGAGCGGCTGCTGACTCACATCCGCGTGTTGTCGTCGAACGAATTCCAGGGGCGGGGGCCCGGGACAGAGGGAGAAACAAAGACCATCGCCTATTTGCAGGAGCAGTATCGCGCGGCGGGGCTCGAGCCCGGCAATCCTGACGGAACGTACTTGCAGAATGTGCCCATGGTGGGGATCCGGCCGGACCCGAGCATGGAGATGACGTTTGCCGGGCACGGGAAGACGGTCCACGCTGCGTTCCGCGATGACTTTGTGGCGTTGACGAGGCGTGTGTCGGATTCAGTGACTCTCGATGCGGAGATGATTTTCGTGGGCTACGGCGTGCAGGCGCCCGAATACAAGTGGGATGATTTCAAGGGCACGGATGTGAAAGGAAAGGTGATCGTCGTGCTCGTCAACGATCCGCCGGTTACCAAGGGGAACCCGCCTGTTCTCGATGACGCGATGTTTGGCGGGAAAGCGATGACGTATTACGGGCGCTGGACCTACAAGTACGAGAAGGCGGCGGAATTGGGGGCAGCGGGATGTCTGATCGTCCATGAGACGGGGCCCGCGGGCTATCCCTGGGAAGTGGTGCGGAACAGTTGGAGCGGCGAATCGTTCAGTCTCCTATCCGCGGACAAAGGTATGAGCCGGGCGGCAGTGGAGGGATGGATCTCGCACGAAAAGGCGCAGGAGCTTTTCACCGCGGCGGGACTCGATTACGAAAAGTTGAAACAGCAGGCCGTGAGCCCCGATTTTCATCCGGTGCCGATGGGGATGAACGCGCATCTCGTAATTCACAACACGATCAGGACGATTGATTCTCACAACGTGATCGCCAAACGAACCGGAAGCGATCCCGTGCTGAAGAATCAGTACGTAATTTACTCGGCGCACTGGGATCATTTTGGGATCGGTCCGCCGGTGAATGGCGACAATATTTACCATGGCGCGGCGGACAACGCCTCGGGATCGGCGGCGCTGCTGGAGATCGCGCGCGCTTACGCGCAGCTGAAGACTCCGCCGCGGCGGACGATGCTGTTCATCTCTGTTACGGGCGAAGAACAGGGGCTCCTCGGGTCGGAGTATTACGCGACCCACCCGTTGTATCCCATCGCGCGAACCGCCGCGAACATCAACATGGACGGAATGAATACGTGGGGAAGGACCCACGACATCATCGAGATTGGGATGGGCAAATCGACGCTCGACGAAGTAGCGGCGGAGGCGGCCAAAGACCAGGGAAGAGTGATCGTTCCAGACGCTGAGCCGGAAAAAGGTCTCTACTATCGCTCCGACCACTTCAGTTTCGCGAACGTAGGAGTCCCGGCATTTGATCCTGACAGCGGCATTGATTACCTGGGGAAGCCGCCGGGCTGGGGAATGATGAAGAAAGAAGAGTACACCGCGAACAATTACCACAAACCGAGCGACGTAATCAAACCGGGCTGGGATCTCAGCGGCGCGGCGGAAGACAGCCAGCTATATTTTGACATTGGCGACCACGTGGCGAATGCCGATAAGATGCCCGAATGGAAAGCAGGCGCGGAATTCAAGGCGATACGGGAAGCGTCACTCAAAAGCCAGACGGCACAGTAGAAGTGAAACTAAGTCCTCAGAATTCATCATGGTGAGACGCGCATGACAAAACCCAAGCCTGGCAGCGCAGGAACAGAGCCGTCCGCCGGCGGCGCTCAAGATCGTCGCACGATGCTGAAATGGGCCATGCTGGGCGGAGGCGCTGCAGTAGCCGGTTTTTTCCGAGGCTCGATCGCTCAGGCGGGCACGACACCAAGGGAACAGGAAGCACAAGCAGCGGTAGATCACGCCACGCGCGGGATGCCCGCTCCGCGCATAAAAGATGTCAGCGTGATTCAGGTAGGGGGCGGCGGCACCAACGATTCGACCGTCGTAAAGGTTACAACCGATCAGCCGGGTCTCTACGGCTATGGTTGTGCCACGAACACCTTCCCCGGCGGGCGCTACAAACTTGTCAGCGCGGCGGTCGAACAGTATCTGAAGCCTTTGGTGATGGGCCGGACCACCGACAGGATCGAGCAAATCTGGCAAATCTGTTACATGAGTTCGTACTACAAGAACGACACGGTTCTGAACTGTGCCATCGGCGGCGTCTGCGACGCGCTATGGGATATCAAAGGCCGCCAGGCGGGAATGCCGGTGTACCAACTGGTTGGCGGCAAGTGCCGCGAGGCCGCGGACATCTACCTGCACGTCGGTATGGGCTCGCAGGATCCTGGCAAACAGCTTGTGGAGAATTCGATGAAGCTCGTTGATAAGGGATGCCGCAATCTGCTCGTCGCGATGTTTCTTC
>Ga0224550_1000246_pt1 | contig 11911 bp, 13 predicted proteins | sample 714P31014metaG_FD_179905 | JGI IMG/M metagenome (GOLD analysis project Ga0224550, IMG submission 179905) | Peat soil microbial communities from Stordalen Mire, Sweden - 717 P3 10-14 | ecosystem: Environmental > Terrestrial > Soil > Wetlands > Peat | place: Sweden: Norrbotten County, Stordalen...
GTCGCATAGGCCCACTGTGGCGGACCTTGAAGAACCTGGGCCACTAGGGCGTCCGCTCCGCCCTCGGCCACCGCGGCCTTCAGAATGTCTTCATAGCAACTGTTCACGTTTTCAATCGCTGACTGCGTCTTTGGATATCCCTTGGCCAATCGCAGCCCCAGCTTCCGTTGGTCGATCTGATTCATGCCGGAATCTCCTTTTGTTGGTTCAAAAACGGCACCGATCATACCCACCCTCGTGTTCGACCATAGTGCGCAACAATTCTCATACGAACCGCCCCCTAACGCTCGGAGTGCCTCGGGCGGAGGAAAATCCGAGCGGTCGATAAGGAATCGCCAGCCATTGATTGCCACGCCTTCGACGTGCTACCGATGTGCTTCCGTCGCCGGGCCTTCCAATTCGAAATTCCGAGGAATTTCCTTGACTCCCGACCGACGAGCGGCGATCCTATCCGTGTACACGCTGCGATCTTTGACATCTGAATGGCAATGAAGTGAATGGCAATGAGATCATGCGGCGGGGGTAAGAGCCTCTACCGCAAAGGCCGCAGAGAACCCTTCCCGTTTTGGAACGAATGAGGGAGTTGACTCCACATAACTCCTGTCAGCTCAAGATTTTACCCGCAAGTGCCCTAGTCTCAGTATTTTACGCACGAAACCCGCTGTAACCTCTTGATTCCAATGCACCGGAGGGGGGAGGGGGTGGGGTCACTTGAATGAACGTTCCCATTTCGGTCCGCCCCGAACAGATTGGTATAGGTTAAGGACGTGCCGCCAAAATCCAGCCCCCGTCCGCCTCGCTGGTATCTGATCCCGGTGCGAGTCGCGCTCGTCACCTTCATCGGCACTCTGATCGTGTTTGCCGTCAGCCTGCTCGTGGGAATCCTCGGAACCGTGGCCGTCTCCAGTTTTCGCCACGTCAACCCCAACATGACTGTCGCCTACCGCCACGTGGCTCTGCCCGCGGCCGTGATCGCAGGAATCATGATTTTTGTGTCCGCCCTCGCCATGGAAATCCGCCACTACCGCCAAATGAAAACCTTGGTTGCCATCGAGCGGGCAAGCTAACGAACGAGCCCGCGCTACAATCAAATCATGCCGCCTCGCATCGCCATCCCCGTCCCGCACTCAGGCGATCCTGAATACGCAGAACGCGCCCTGCCGCAATATCTTCGCGCCATAGAGATGGCCGGAGGCGAACCCGTCCGCATCCCGCTCGACCAGACTCCCGCCGAAGCCACGAAGCTCGATATCATGAAAATGATCGAGAGTTGCGATGCCGTACTCCTTCCCGGCAGCAAAGCCGATGTCGATCCCGCAAAATTCGGCGTCCCGCGCTCGCCCCACACCGCCGCCGCCGACCCTCGCCGCGACGCCGTCGACGAACTCCTGTTGCAGGACGCCTACGACTTGCGCAAGCCCATCCTCGGCATCTGCTACGGACTGCAAATTCTCAATGTCTTCCGCAACGGCTCGCTCATCCAGCACATTCCGGATTTTCTCCCGGAAGACTTGCGCACCCGCGTGAACCACGAGGCCGGAAGCAAAGTTGCCGTCGCGCACGTCGTAGAGATTCTACCGGAGTCAGAATTAGCAAGGATTATTGCCAGCGAAGGAAACGCTGGAGACACTCAAGTCCCAGGTCCGAGGTCCAAAGTCCGAGGTCCGTTCGTCGTGCCCGTGAACTCGTCTCATCACCAATCTGCAGACCTTATCGGCGACGGCTTGCGCCTCGTCGCCCGCTGCCCCGACGACGGCATCATCGAAGCCCTAGAAGGCACATCTCCCGATCACTTCGTCCTGGCCGTGCAGTGGCACCCCGAGCGCTCCGGCGATGACGACGAACCCTCCCGCGCCATCTTCCGCGCATTAATCGAAGCCGCCCGCGAACGGCACCAGAAACTCGCGAACGAAGCCGCCAAGACCCCGAGCAGTGCGGCTTTTTGATTTTCTTGAGTCGAATCTTTTCGGAAGTGTGGGTTTTGCCGAACTCTAGCGAGCCGGCGAAATCGCTGCCATGAGCGGCGCCGGTGAGTTCGATATGGCCGTAATCCTTATCATCGCCGGAAATATGAAGTTCGTCGCCGGATAGAGAACCTGTGAGCAAAATGAAACTCGCGCAGCCGCCCTCGTAGATTTTCAGATGGCCATCGACTCGCCCCTGGTTGATCGTCAATTCCAACTCAGTGCCAAGAGGGTTGGCGCCCTCTTCGTTGTGCTTCACATTGGAGTAGATGCGTTGCTCTGCACGCTGCGCTCTCGCGCCGGTAAACGACAACAGAGCAACAGCCAGAGGCAGATGGCGCCAACGAAAATGCATATTCACCGTTTCTTCGACTTCTTCTTCTTCGACTTCGCGCGGGCCCGATCCGCGGTCAGCTTTTTCGCGGGACGTTTCTCCAGCAGCGCCACCACATGCGCGACCGCCGTATTCTCCAGGCTCAATCCCTCCGGAGTCTTCGCCTTCAACCCGACGCAATCTCCAGCCACACCCAGCAACTCCGCCACCCGCGCCCGAATCGCCCCTGCGTGCGGCCCAATCTTCGGAGCGGCCAGAATAAGGCTGGCGTCGATGTTCGCCACGCCGTAACCCGCATCCCGCACCCGCTTCAGCGCCTCGCGCAGAAACACCGCCGAATCTGCGCCCTTCCACTTCGCGTCCGCCGGCGGAAACAGCGCCCCAATGTCCGGCGCGGCAATAGCTCCCAGCAAAGCGTCAGTAATGGCGTGCAGCAGCACATCGCCATCCGAATGCCCGCCCAAACCCTGGTCGTGCGCCAGCGTAATTCCGCCGATCTTCAGCGAAATCCCCGCCCGGAATTCGTGCGAATCAAACCCGTGCCCGATTCTCATGCAGAAGCCTTGGCCACGGATTCACGCGGATTCTCACGGATCTTCTTTCTCTCATTGTCGAACACGAGGCGCCGGAACTGGGGGCGTAGCCCAAAGTTGAGCAGTAAACCAACCTCGACTTCGGTCGCGCGCAGATAGTGCAGCAGTTGAGCTTCGTGCGCAGGTTCGAGGGTTCGCGCAGCTTTCAACTCGAGGAGAATCACACCCTCGACAATCAGGTCGGCATAGTATTGGCCAACCTTTCTGCCGCGGAACCACACCGGCACAGGAACCTCCCGCGCAGCGCTCAGGCCTGACTCCGCCAGCGCCACCACCAGCGCTTCCGCGTAAGTCGACTCAAGAAATCCGTGACCGAGTTCGTTGTACACGTCGTAGAAAATCCCGATGATCCTGTCAGTCAATTCGGAGTGCTTCAAGCGCGAGGTCGGAGGATTCATCAATAGCAAGTCTATTCGGTGGCCGTGACCTTGATCCGTGGAAATCCGTGAAAATCCGTGGCTCATTTCCCTAAGTAGAACTCCGCCAGCTCCATATCTGCCGGAGCCGTGATCTTGATGTTCCGCGGCGAACCCATCACCACCGCTACTTCGTGTCCCGAGCGCTCCACCAGCGAAGCCTCGTCGGTTCCGAGAAATCCATCCGCCGATGCTTCATCAAACGCTTTCTTGATCACGCTATACCGGAATCCTTGCGGCGTCTGCGCCATCACCACACTCGCCCGCGGAATCGTCGCCTTCACCAGCGCGCCTTCCGCCGTTCGCTCCACTTGTTTCACCGTATCCACCGCCGGGAGCCCGGCAATGGCCGCGCCATATTTCTGCGCGGCCTCGATCACCTCGGCAATAATCTCGGCCGTCACCAGCGGCCGCACCGCATCGTGTACCAGAACAATGTCGTCCGCCGCCGCCGCAATCGCTTTCAGCGCGTTTTCCACCGATTGCTGCCGGTGCTCGCCGCCCTCGACCAGTTGAACTTTCTTCTTCATGACGTCGGTTTCTTTTTCGAGGCGTGCGCGGAATCCCGCAATCTCGTTTTCCCGCAGCGCAATCCATATCTCGCTCACCGCCGCAACCGCGGCAAACTTGCGCAGCGTATGAATCAGGATCGGCGTCCCGCCCAGTTCCGTAAACTGCTTCGAGGTTGACGTCTTGTTGACCTTGGCCTTTGCGTCTTTACGGCTCGAGACCGGCGCCATGCGCGTTCCCAGCCCAGCAGCAGGAATAATCACAACTACCTTCATAGCGGGCTGTCAGTATACGAGCGCCTGATGCCAGAGTTCAAATCATGCGGGCGATTGAACTTTGCGGTCAATAGCTTTTGACCGGCAGCCGTCCGCGGCCAAAAGTAGCGCTCCCCGCAAAACTCAGAAAGCCTTGCAAGGTTCTCTCACAAAGGTGTGTATGGCCGGGCAATTCTTTCCCGATGAATCCCCGGAACCGCTCATCCACATACTCCTCTCAAAATCTCTCAACTCCCTCGCCGTCAGTGGGTTACGCAGGCCGCCAACCAATTCTTCCTCTCTGGCACCTGACGTGCGACCTGACAAATATGCCGGGCGCGTAACTGTTACTACGAGCACCAGCCACAGGCGGGGGATGCCATGAAACCGAGCCGCATCTGGATCGAAATTATCGCGCCATGCATAGCTGTCGCCTGCGTTCTCGCTCTCGGCATCGCATTCTTAGGCGCGGTCGTTTATGCCTTGGAAGAAACTCCCGAGTCTGCGCAGGCAGCCGAACCGCCCGCCAGTCCTCAGCAGTCTTATGAAGGCATGGTCAGCGACTCCCAATGCGGCGCCAAGCACTCCGCCGCCATCGGCAAGGCCGCCAGCGATTGCGCGCGAGTCTGCGTGCACGGCGGCTCTCAATTCGCTCTGATTGACGGTGACAAGATGTATCTCCTCGAAGGAGAATCGGCAGCCTTGAAGCGGCTCGCCGGGCAGCGGGTCAAAGTGACCGGGACCCTCACTGGAAACACAATCGCAGTCTTTTCGGTTTCAACCTAGGAGTCTTTTCAAAATTCTGCTGGCCCCCACTCACCCTACGAAACCGTAGGTTTCGTTTCCACCACCGGGCCCGGCACAACCGGCGTCGCGACCGCACCCGTCACCGGCACGGCCGGCGCTCCCGAAATTGCTACGCCCGTCCGCGGATACTGCCTCTCATCCCACTTACCGAAGATCATCTTCCCCGCCGTGGTTTGCAGCACCGACGTCACCGACACATCAATCGTCTTCCCGATCATCTTCCGCGCGTTGTCCACCACCACCATGGTCCCGTCATCCAGGTAAGCCACTCCCTGGTTGTATTCCTTGCCTTCTTTCAAAATGTACACGCGCATGGTCTCGCCGGGCAAAACGATCGGCTTCAGCGAATTGGCCAGCTCATTGATGTTCAGCACGTCCACTCCCTGCAGTTGAGCCACTTTATTCAGATTGAAGTCGTTGGTGATGATCTTTCCCTCATACAGCTTGGCCAGTTCGATCAGCTTCAAATCTACTTCTCGCACCGCCGGAAAATCATCTTCCACAATCTGAATCTGCAGGTTCGCCGACTTTTGCAGCTTCTGCAAAATGTCCAACCCGCGGCGGCCGCGGTTGCGCTTCAGCGAGTCGGCCGAGTCGGCCACCAGCTGCAACTCGCGCAGCACAAACTGCGGGGTCACAATAATGCCGTCCAAAAACCCGGTTTCGGCAATGTCGGCGATTCGCCCGTCGATGATCACGCTGGTGTCGAGAATCTTGTAGCTCTTCTTCGACTGTTTTTCCCCGCCGAAGATTCCCCCCAGCGCTGCCAGGTTCAGCAGATCGCCCTTGTTGCCGCCCACCACCAGGCCCACATAAGCCATCAGCAGCATCACCAGAATTTGCAGAAAGTTCCGTGTCGGCCCCTCGGACACACTGCTGCGGATCACCAGCGCAAACAGGTAAGCCCCGCAGATGCCCAGGATGCTCCCAAGCGCGGCCCCGATCAGCCGCTTCAGGCTCACCCGGCGCAAGTTCCATTCAAACAGGACGATTGCCGCGCCGACCACGGCGCCCACCGCCGCATCCAGGTTTCGTGGCAATCCGAACGGACCAATCACATAGCAGGTAACGGCGACAACCATTACAAAAATAAGGCGTACAAGAAGCAAGTCCACAGTTAAGACCTCCCGGGGTGCAGCTTCGCCGCCCACGGTGGCGCAACACACCCGTGCCGCGTTTCTCGCCGCCCCGGCGGGAATCGGCCCTTCGTTTATTGCAGGGCGCGCAAGAATTAGGGGAATGAATGTACGCCCTGTCCCGGCCCCTGGGGGCTCGGCCGGGAAGCCAGTAAATCTAACGCCAAGAGTATATACCCAAAAGTAAATAGCGGAAAAAACAAACGGGACTTCGGACTTCGGACCTCAGACTTCAGACCTCGGACCTCAGACCTCAGACCTCAGACCTCAGACTTCGGACTTGTGGCCGCATCCACATCCCTCCGAAGGGTCCGCATGAGGCAGTCCAAGGCTGCAGTCCGCAAACAGAGGCCTGAGGTCCGAAGTCCAAGGTCCAAGGTCCGAAGTCCAAGTTCTGAGATCCGAAGTCCGAGGTCCGAGGTCCGAGGCCCAAGGTCCAAGGTCCAAGGTCCGGAAGTCCGCTCTTCCGCCCTGCTAAACTTCCCTCCATGAAAGCCTTGGTCATCACCAGCCTGTCCGGCCCCGAAGCTCTGGCCATCCAAGACACCCCCGAACCAACCCCAAAGCCTGATCAAACTCTGATCCGCGTCCACGCCGGCGGCCTCAACTTCGCCGACCTCATGACCACCCACGGCGGCTATCCCGGCACCCCGTTGCCTCCACTCATCGCCGGACGCGAATTCGCTGGCGTCGAAGAATCCACCGGCCGCCGCGTCATGGGATACATCCAATACGCCGCCTTCGCCGAAAAAGTCGCTGCCCACCCCCATCTGCTCTGGCCCACCCCCGATCACTTCACCGACCAGCAAGCTGCCGCCTTCCCCGTCAACTTTTTCACCGCGTACCTCGCCTACTGGCAATCCGGCATGACGCAGACTTCCGATGGGCGAACCCACCGCGTTCTCATCCACGCCGTCGCCGGAGGCGTCGGCACCGCCGCCGTGCAAATCGGCAAGCTCCTCGGCGTCGAAATGTACGGCACCTCTTCCTCCGACGAAAAACTCGCGCGCGCGAAATCTCTCGGCCTGCAGCACGGCATCAACTACAAGCAGCACGACTACGAAGAGGTGGTGAAGAATCTCACCCACGGCGAAGGCGTCGACGCGGTTTTCGAAATGCTCGGCGGCGAACACACCGCCAAGAGCCTGCGCTGCCTGCGCGACTTCGGACGCGTCATTCAATACGGCACCGCCACCGGCAAGCCGCCGCAACTCGACGTGCGCGCCCTCTACGCCAAATCCGCCATTCTCCAGGGCCTGTGGCTCACTTATCTCTCCGGCAAGCGCGACATCATGGATTCCGCCTGGCGCCAACTCTCCGCCTGGCTCGCGCAAAAGCAGTTGACTCCGCAAATCGGCCAGACTTTTCCCCTCGCCGATGCCCGCCAGGCCTACCAACTCCTGCAAGAAGGAAAAAACTACGGCAAGCTGGTCCTGCAGATCTCCGCTTGAAGTGAATTATTCGTGCGTCCGAAATCCTTAGCTCTTGTCATCATCACTCTTGGCGTCATCGTTCACTCTTGTCAGCCTGAGGCGGAGTGTTCTCCAGCTCTTGTCATCCTAAGGCGACATGCTCTTCGTCGCCGAAGGATCTCAATCTTCACGGCATCGCGCCCCCGTGCACAGGCCTGATGCTACAATCCGCCGCATGAAACGTTTCACTCTGCTGCTCGCCGCCACCCTCCTCGCCGCCCAGGCCGCGGCTCCCGAAGTCGAAGTCGCAGCCGAGCCTCACCACCACCTCACCTTCGAGAACAACTATGTCCGCGTCTTCAACGTCGAGGTTCTGCCCAACTCCGAAACCTTAATGCACTGGCATCGCCGCGACTACGTCTTCGTCACCCTCGGCCCCGCCGAAATCGTCAATCAAGTCGAAGGCAAAGCTCCCATCACCCAAAAGCTTGCCGATGGCGACACCCGCTTCGTTCCCGCGCCCTTCGCCCACCTCGTGCGCGACCTCGCCACTCAACCCTTTCGCAATGTCACCATCGAACTCCTCTGCCCGCCGCAACACGCAACGTCCAACGCAGCAACTTCCAACTCGGCAACGCCCAACGCAGCAACTTCCAACGCAGCAACTTCCGAGGCAGCCTCGCCCGCTTCAGCCGCGTCTCCCAAGCCCGCCTGGAACACCAACGCCACATGGACCCAGGAACCCGGAGGCGACCGCGGCCTCGAAATTCTCCACGGCGGCACCCAACAAATTCTTTTCGTGCAGGATGGCGTGCGCGTCTCCGAATTCGAACTCCAGCCCGGCGGAGTCGTTCCCCTGCACCATCACACCGGCCCGCACCTGCTGGTCGCCATCACCGATCTCGATCTCCGAGAAAGCGACATCCGTAGCGATGTCCGCAGCGACGCACCCGGCGGACCTCAGGGCCCCATGCCGGGCCACTTCAAATCCGGCGACTCCAAATGGCTCCCCGCCAACTACTCCCACACCATAACCAACACAGGCGCGAAGCCCGCCAAATTCGTAACCCTGGAATTCCCGTAGAACCCAAACCGTTTGGGGACGGAGACGGGCCGTGTGCAGAAGAGAACGAACCGCGGAAGACAACGGGCCGTGTGGGACAAGCCGAACTGTGTAGAGACGGGCGACCGTGATGCAGCCGCGAAGCGGCGAAAGAGTCCAGCCCACGGCGCAAGCCGTGGGCTATGGGGCGGGAGGTCTATCCGGCCCCGAAGTGGAGAGGTGAAAATCGCCTTCGTGGACTACCGAGCTAGGCGGAGCGTGACCTGCAGCTGGTACCTGCTGACGCCAGTGGGAAGGAGTTTCAGCGCTAGCCTGTCCTCGGGTCTTGGCGTCTGAATCTCGAACGGAAGGAACAACTGTTGCAGCGGGCTACTGTTTCGAGTCTGCCCGCGCCGACGCTTGCCCCGAACGCTGCCGGCGAAGGAAACTCCTGAGTAGGGGACCGAAACTCCGTATCTGTCATAGGCCAAAACCACGGTCCTGAGGCAAGGAGTGGTTTTACCGCCGAGATACTTCTTCAATGCGGGCTCGGTGACTCCGAGCCTTTCAGCAATTTGCTTTAGCGAGCGCCCCCTTTCTTTCTCTTCAGCAATGTGGGGACGCAACGCTTCCGCGAAGTCGCCAGCAAACCGAAGGTCCTCAGGTGTCTGCTTCATTGACGAAAGAGATTACAGGATACGCCAAACATAAATTTAATTAAAACATAAGTATAATATAAACTTATGTTTTACAGCAGGTTACCAAAGGGACCGCACCGGCGAGTCGCGACGAGAATCGCCGCAAAAGTCCGTCTGGGCTTAGAATAAGAAGTTTCGACATCGCCTAATTAGGTACTTACCGAATGCCGCAAAGAACACTTCCTGACTACGACAATCCGCCCGCACAGGAAACGTGGATGGCATTTGCCTTCGTGCCGCTGTCTTGGAGCGTGCCGCACTTCGGGGCATTCTGGCGCGAACTGAGAGAAGAGTATCCGACCTTTGAGGTGCACCCTCCGATCGGCGAGTTTAAGGTCGAGTTCAATTCTGTCGCGCCGGGGACGATCGCGGACCTGCCAGTCCGCTGCTGGTTCAAGAACGATCAAAGCAACAGGCTGATTCAAGTTCAGAACAATCGATTTTTTCACAACTGGAGACGACCGAATCCAAGCGCGCAGTATCTACACTACGCAGAGCTCAAGCCCGTGTTCGAAAAGGAGTGGGACCGCTTCCGCGACTTTGTGCAACGGTACGACCTCGGCGTTCCCAATGTGCTCTCTTGTGAAGTTGCCTACATCAATCATCTGGATCGGCGTGTTGGCTGGGACAACTTCTCTGATCTTTCTAGTATCTTTCCGTCAGTCGGAAGCTTTGAGGGCAGCTTCGTAAAGAAGCCAGAGACCATTGCAGCTAACGTCTCATACGTAATGCCCTCGCACGAGGGTCGGCTAAACGTCGTAATTCAACCAGCCATCCGGCAGCTGGACGGAAAGGAAATCATCCAACTGTCAATCACCGGCAGCTGTCGTCCGGCATCGAGCGACACGAACGAGCTCATGCGCTGTCTTGATTCTTGTCGAGAGTGGGTTGTCCGCGGATTCGACGACCTCACTTCCCCGAACATGCACAAAATCTGGAGGAAAAAGTAATGGCACAAGCTCTACAATTTCCGAACCTCTTCGGACTAGAACGATCACGCCAAGACCAAGACTCCAACCGACGGCAGTGGTCCGGCGTCAAGAGTCTGCAATCGCCGGCATGGCTGAAAGAAACCTACGACAGAATCTCAGCGCTGAAGACGCTGGAAGAAAACTGGGACAGCTACGGCGGCCTGCCGGTTGCCGAGGGAGCTATCTCGACGACCCGGGTTGTATTGTCGAACCTCGACATCGAGGATATGCCTAAGCCACATGTCGCGCCGCTCCCGGACGGGGGCATCGGTTTGCATTGGAGACTCGGAGATCGAGACGTGGAAATTGAGGTCGAGTCGAACGGAGCAATTCACTTTCTCCGAACCACCTTGGGACACGACTCAACTCCCGGCGATGCCCGCAGTCTGAAAGACGTCCAAGACGTCCTGGACTGGGCCCTCGGAAAGTGACGTAACGGCGGGCCTTAGCATGCATCAAAATCTGCACGATGCCGAAGATATAAACGACGACGACTTGCTCCTCAGGCGAATAACCCCCGTTGACCACACCTCGCTACAGCCGGACGGCACGAGGATACTGACCGGGTTCGCGTTCCGTGAGCGAACCCACGAATTTTCAATGTACGTCGCGAAAGAAGTAACACACGAGAAGGTACTGTCCTGCGGTTCCCCAACTCAAGAGATTGTAGAGGTCAGGGCGGGCGACGTTCGCCAACTTGGTTACATCATCGTGCGAGATCCTGACGATTGCGACGATTCCCACGTGTTTGCCCACGCCACCGGTCACAAGTCTAGGAATCAAGTAGCAAGAGACTGCAAGGTGCTAGCCGAATTAGTGAACGCGAGAAAGAGAGGAGCATGAGACCGGCTGAAGGTCTCCAGCAAACGACCTGTTCCTCGTTTCGAGGCACCAACTCGGTAAACCCTCCCACTCCTTAACTTCCCTCTTGCGCTCCCGCCCGCTCATCTGCTATAAACAATTCACCGAGAGCAGAGGTGTGGCTGAGCCGGTCGTATTGTTTGCAACTCTCGGGCTTGTCCGGCATCTAAGGTTTCAGAGAGTGTAAATCTCTCAATCGTCCCGGCCACGGGACTTGATTCGGAAAAGCTAGACCTTTCCGAAGGGTACCTTCAAAGCAAGGACCTCCAAACGTAGGATCTTTTCTCAATTTCTGTCTTCCGCTTCGGCGTGCGCCGAATATGGCGTCTGCTCAGGCGGAAGACACATACTGTTGCGCGCTGTTTCGAGCGCAGTCCCAAGCCTTGTCATTCCGAATCTGGCTGCAAGCCCGGTGAGGAATCTGCTTGTGGGTTTCGCTCTCCGTCCCGCGTCCCAAGCCGGGAATTTCCCGATGTGGAAATCATCTGGAAATCCTGTGGGATGTTACGGTTGACAGGATTTTCGCCGCTCCAGTATGTTTGTAAGGTTTCGAGGACAGTCGGAAGCGCATTCGTGCGTTTTCGCCTGGACTGAATTCGCGCCGCTCTGGCGGACCGCGATTCGGTCTTTGACAACTAGGTTGAACGTGCCAGTCGTGAGAAAACGGAATCGGGCATAAGTCCGATCGATCTCACAAGATAGACCACCGTGGTCTTTGTCTTCTCTTCGGAGAGCGCAAAGCTGAACGGTGGCGCCATCCCGGCTTTTCGAGCCCGGCGATGGCAGTCTGCCTACTACCCGTCGGCAGACATCAGGTTTCAAACGAGAGTTTGATCCTGGCTCAGAATCAACGCTGGCGGCGTGCCTAACACATGCAAGTCGAACGAGAAAGGGGAGCAATCCCTGAGTAAAG
>Ga0224550_1000248_pt1 | contig 11824 bp, 7 predicted proteins | sample 714P31014metaG_FD_179905 | JGI IMG/M metagenome (GOLD analysis project Ga0224550, IMG submission 179905) | Peat soil microbial communities from Stordalen Mire, Sweden - 717 P3 10-14 | ecosystem: Environmental > Terrestrial > Soil > Wetlands > Peat | place: Sweden: Norrbotten County, Stordalen...
ACCGGGAAGCCGGTGCGGGCCAGGGCGGTGGTGGTCAGTTCCCAGCGGCCCAGGATAGCGCTTGCAATCCCGGGATCATTCAACAGCGGCTTGCCCGGTCCGAAGGGCAGCTGATAGACCGCATTGCCATTGACCACATGGGTGGCGTCCCAGGCGCCGCTGGCGCGATCACAGACCAGGCACAGCGGATTCTGTGGCGATATTTCGTCGCCATCGCCGCTGCCGTTGGAGCCGTTGTCGATCTCGTGCGAATATGTGTAATTGGCGGTGACCAGCAGTCCGTGGGAGAACGAACGCCGCAATGCCGCGGAGAGACCGTTGTACGAGCTCATGCCGACGGAGCCGCGCCAGGGTATGGCGGGAGCAAAGGCAGAATATTGCACCGCCCCCGTGGCCGGATCGATCAGGTTTACCACGTTGGTTTCCAGCAGATGCACGCCGTGACTTCCCAAATAGGAGACCGTGCCCACGAAGTTGGCGGACAGCTCGCGCTGCACCGCGAGACTCCACTGCTCAACATACGAGTCCTTGCGGTTCCGTTGTTCGGCGTTCGGTGAGAGGGTACCGGAGCCGGTAAAATATGGATCGACCGGATAGGTGAGCTGCAGGCTCGAAGTGCTTTTCACCGAGTAGGAGGGCACTTCGTTTTTGGCGGGCAGATTCTGATCGTCCAACTGTCCGTCTTCGTGGTAGATGCCGAATCCGCCTCGAATCACCGTCTGGCCGTCTTCCCGCGGCGTCCAGGCAAAGGCCACACGGGGATCGACATCGCCGTAGTTCTGCTGGCCGAAGCTGGCGCCCACGCCGCAGAATCCCTGTGGCCCGCAGGTAGCGAAATCGAACGGGTTGGCCAACCCCTTCGCCTCGTGGAAGAGATCGAAGACGGTGTAGCGCACGCCCAGGTTGAGGGTGAGCCTGGGCCCCCACCGGTACTCGTCCTGTGCGTAGCCGTAGTAATCATTCTTGCGCAAGTGGTTGACCGGCAAGGCGCCCGACAGACTGGCTTTGGTCACCAGATTCGCCGCCAGATTCTCCACCGTGGAAAACGTAACTTTTCCATGTTCGCCGGAGCTCTGATTCAATTGAATGCGGCGGAACTCCGCTCCAAACTTGAAGGTATGCCGGCCGTGAATCCAGGTCAGGTTGTCTAGCCCCGAAAATGAATTGCCCACGTAGATGCTGCTGTAATCGTAGTTCTGGGTGATGAATCCGGGCCCAGGACCGGTAGCAATCGCAATCTCGTAGAAGGTGCCGTTTTTACCTAAGTTGTAAGTGTTGGAGGTGGAGCGATTGAATCCAAACTTGGTCTCATTCACCAGGTTGGGGCTGAAGATGTGCAGCAATTCGATCGCGCCGTTGACCGGCGCGGACACTCTCTGCTGCAAGTCCGTCGCGGCAGCCGAAAGCGGCTGCGTATCGACTGACCGGTCGAAATTGAATCGAACGAAGGCTGTGGTAGCTGGCGAGAAATGCTGATCGAGACGCATCATCGCCGAATCTTCGTTGACCACCTGAGTGCAGGAGCAGGTCAGCAGGTCATAGTCGGCGTAGTTGGGATCGCCCGGGTCGGTGGCTGGCGTCCAGGGTGTCAGAATTGTGTTTAGACCTGCTCCCGGGAAGGCGTTGATGATCCCGTGGATTGGCGACGAGGGCGGAACTGTTGCAATGAGCGCAGGGCTCGGCACGTCGCCGCTCACCGGATAGCCCCAGTTTTGTCGGTAGGCTTCCGAAGCGACAAAGAAGAACGTCTTATCGCGGACGATGGGGCCGCCCAGCGATCCGCCAAACTGATTGAGGCGAAGCGGTTGCTGCTTTTCGCCGTTGGACGCCCATTGAGGCACGGGGGCATCAAAAATGTTATTGCGCAAGTACTCGAACAGGCGCCCATGGAAGAGGTTTGTGCCCGAAGGCGAGGTGACGGCCAGTTGCGGCCCGCCGGTTGCGCCTTCCTCGGCGGATGCCATCAGCGAATCGACGCGGAACTCCTGAATCGCGTCCAGCGGAATGGCGAGCCGCACCCATGGGCGCTGCGTCTGATTCACAATGTTGGTTGAGTCAACGCCGTCGTAGGTCCAGTTGCTGTCGTCGAGGCCCCGTCCAGCGAACCGAATCGTCCGCTGGTTGCTGCCGCCGGTGTCGATGGCGCCGGGGACGAAGGCCGTCAGCGAGGCCCAGTTGCGGCCGTTCAGCGGCAATTCATCCGCCTGCTCTCTCTCGATCAAACCCGTCACCGCGCTGGTGTTGCGGTCCATCAGCGCCGAACTGGCGGACACTTCCACGCGTTCGTCGCGGCCGGAGACTTGCAGAATCACATTGAGCGTTCGCGTGAGGCCAATGACCTCCTCGACATCGACGAAGGTGAGCGATTTGAACCCCTCGCGCTCAAACGTGATCGTGTACACTCCGACCGGCAACTCGGGAACGTGATAGGTGCCGCTCGGAGAAGACGTTGTTTCCCGCCGGAGTCCGGTCGAGCTCTGCAACGCAGTTACCCCCACGCCCGGCAAAACCCGCCCCGAGGGATCGGTCACGGTACCGTCCAATCCGGCACGGTCCACCTGTGCCGGTGACCACGACACAAGACACAGCATGGTCCCAACCAAACCTGCGAACTGGCCGCCTTTCCGGTAAGCCCACCGGGTCCAGCGAAAATTCCACTTCGTTTCTAGCCGCATCCACCGCCCCCTTAATGACGCTTCTCCGCCCTTCGTTGCGCGCGGCAAAGATGAGCGAAAATAGCAGGGCACCTCCTGCTACTACCAACCGACTAGTAGTTGCATGATCAAGTCGCGCTGGAACGCCAATGCCGAACGGTGAAGCAAGTCTTGAGTGAATTGGACGTTTTGGGCGAGTGGCCGGCCATTCGGAAGCTGTCCAGAAACTGGGCTGGCCCTGACATCGGTAGCAGGTTCAATGGGTGGAGTTACTTCGATCGACAGTCTGCCTGTTCGTTCCGACGATAAGGAATGGCGGAGAGGGTGGGATTTGAACCCACGATACCCGTTAAGGTATGTCCGCTTTCGAGGCGGCCCGTAATCCGTCGATAAACGATTCTACGTCAATGGCTTAGAGTTTTGAAGGGTGCAATAAGGGTGCAAATATAAAACTTGCGGCCACTTTCGTTAACGGAAATCCTCGAAAGCAATGCCGAATTTCGCCCAAAGGGCGCCTCTTTCGGCTGGGTGACAGCTCTTCATCGCGCGTTTGCGCGAAATCGAAAGCTGATCAACAATTCCAGCGCAGAGAGAAGGTTTCATGGCACGCGGACGTGCGCGTTATCAAAGAGGCCGGGTGGTCGCGACCGAGGGCGGCGGCTGGGAGATCCACTACAACGTCTACCTGACCGATCCCACAACCGGCAAACCAAAACGACATCACCGCAGTCGCGTTGTGGGCTACAAGCCGAAGATGCACCGGGCCGACGCCGAGAAGATCCTGGGCGCGGAGCTGGCCGCCATCAACGGCGGTCCGGTCACCCGAGCGGCAGACGGGACCATCACATTCGGCAATTGGATGAGGAACTTCTACATCCCCATGCGAGGCGCCAACTGGCGGGACGCGACGCGCCGCACCAACCTCGACTACCTCAACAGCCACGTCTATCCGACCCTAGAGCACGTCGCGCTCAAAGACGTTAGCAAGTTTCAGGTGCAGATGCTGCTCAACCGGCTGGCTGCGGAACAATACTCGTACACGGTTGTTTATCATGTGCGCGATCTGATCAAGGCTGCTTTGGCGGAGGCCGTGGACCAGGAGGTCCTGGAGAGAAATGTCGCGCGCAAGACCGTCATTCCCGAGATCGAGGAATCCGACAAGCCGGTTCTTCCCGTCGAGATGTACGCCAAGCTGCTGGCGGGTCTTGACGGCATTCGTGACCGCTCCATCTTCCTGATTGCCTGTTTCTGCGCCCTGCGGCCGAGCGAGCTCTTCGGCCTGACTTGGGGATGCTACACCAGCACTCTGTTCACTATCGTGAATACTGCGTGGCGTGGACGGCTGCAGCGCAAGAAAATCAAGCGCAAGAACCGCTACGGAGGCACCAATTACCGCCTTGTCGCGATCCCCCAGGCCGTGCGCAAGGCGATTGACTTGTGGAGGGCGAGGTGCCCGAACCCGGATGCAAGCGCCCTTATGTTCCCGGGGATGCAAGCGCGTGCGCGAAAGTCACTGGCGACGCCGATTCATCCGGACAATTGGCTCCGCCTGCGCCTGTACCCTGTCGCGAACAGACTGGGAATGGCATTTCATCCTACGTTTCAGGTGCTCCGGAGGAGCTTCTCGACGCACGGCAAGAAAGAAGCACACCCGACCGAGATGCAGGCCCAACTGGGACACAGCGACATTCGTACCACCCTGGACATCTATACCCAGATTTCAGACCCGGAAGTGGCCAGAATGGTGAACCAGGTCACAAACCGCATACTTGGCTTGGGTGAGGAGGTTGAGCCGGGCTCAGTTCAGTGAGTTGGGCTGGGAAATCCGAAGCCAACAGCTTCCCTGATAAAATAAAAATGTAACTGGCGGGTGCGGAGAGATGGCCGAGTGGCTGAAGGCGCGCGCCTCGAAAGCGTGTATACCTTTACGGGTATCGGGGGTTCGAATCCCTCTCTCTCCGCCATATTTCACCTGATATCAGTCTCGCCTCCGTGCTGCTAACGCAGCCCTAGCCTTAAGCAACTTGATGCGATTCTTGACCCTCTCTTTCTGGAGAGCGACACGCTTCTGAGCCGATGCCACGCTGGCGCGAGCAGCATTCAGTCCCAGTGAATGGAGTTGAGCCATACTGGCGCTAAGACCCGTCGACACAAGCTCGAAATTCCGCAGCGTCTTCTCGGCATTGCGAAGTTCACGTTTGGCTTCCATGCTGTTTTGTACGATTGCTCATTGTGCCTTCCGTTATGGCATACCGCGAACAAATATCCACCCGGCTCCGCTGCATTGCGTGCAGGTCTCGCCGCCAGACGTTCCCGTAGCGTGACAAGAGGGGCACTCTTCCCAGTCACCGATATTTATGGCGCTGCTGATCGAGCCTTTGCATTTCTTTCCTTTTCGGTCTAGAACTCTCCGACAGGCCGTGTTAGAGCGGGAGATGTCATAACCAACGACTCGGCAATACGTACAGGAAGTGCACGGCCTCCGTAGCTTGTCAGTCATGCGGGACTCCTGTGGCGCGGGTCTGCCGCTGTAGATAATCCGCAATCGCGCTTTTCACTACGGCATCGTAGTCGGCCACATTCGCTGCCTTCTGCTTGGTCACTGGATCGAACGTCAGGATGCCCATCTTGCTCTCGTTTTGGAATCGCTCCATCCACAGAATCACTAGGTGGGTGATCGGGCCGGCATCAAACTGCTCGCGAAGTTTGTTTCGGACATCTTTGTTCATCCCCCGTATCACGAAGGCACGTTTTGCAATGGAATGCTTCCCGCCGACGAGTTTCTTCTCGCCATGCTCATCGAGGTCGTAACGGGCCATGATAACTTCGATCCGCGACACGTCAGAATTCTTGACCAAATCAATCAGTTCCTCGATCAGACCTAGGAACATCGTACCTGGTGGATTACCTTGAGCCATGGGCGAACACTATCACTTCGGAAACACCGCGTCGATCCTGCACATGATCTCCTCCGCCCATTGAACTGATGCGGCTATCAGTTTGTCTGTGCGTGGACTTCCTTGTGGTCCACCGAAAAGATCGTCAGCGGTCTGCATGTGCAGGCTGGCGAGAATCGCGGCCATGATTCCGAGCACGCGCTTACGTCCCTCGTCCATCCGGGCATGATACAGGTTCGCCTTTTGTTCGTCTACAGACACGGGTGTACAATCCACAGGATGTCGAATCGACGTGAACAATTGAAACCGAAGGTACGACAGGTAAAGAGAGTTCTGAACAAAATCATCCGCTACCTAGACCAGCAGTGGATTTGTCCCCGCAAAGGAATTTACCTTGACGCGACCGTCCTAACTCTCTTGTCGAAAAGTCTGGCCCTGGCAAGGAGTACGGTCTGTCTGGTCCAGAGCGGTTTCCACGAAGAGGCTTTCGCGTCCTCGCGCACACTACTCGAACTTGCGTTGAACCTGCGTTACATAACGAACGGAGCTAATCCGGAGCTTCGCGCGAAGCGATACATTCACTTCGTCGCAAAGATAAAAATGGAGTTCGGTGCGAGGGCCATCGAACTACTCTCTTGGACGCAGAAGACTCTGCGAGAAACAGCCGCTTCCTACAAAGAATTCCAGGTCCTGAAGCGCAAATATCCTAAGCAGGGTTGGCTACAGGCTAGCCGGAAACACGCAAAGGGTATTTGGACGATGGCAATGGAGCCGGATCGGTTCGAGAAAGTCGCCGTCGTCGATGGCAAAGGCAAGCCTGTGCTGAACAAACGTGGGAAACCTAAAATGAAACCGTTCACTTGGGAGTTCGACTACAGGATCATCTATTTTTGGACATCACAGTTTGTTCACGTGACGGTTGACAGCCTCGATAATCACGCTGCAACGCCGGACAAAACCTTCAAGGTTTACAACTCTCAAACCGGGACTCCGGTTCGCAACGCTGACATCGGAACGACGGCGCTCTTCAACACCATGGTCACCATGCACAAGATTCTCATCGCTGCATTCCGTAGTATCGGGCACGAATTTCCAGAAGAACTTTCGAAGCCACTGGAGGCTTGCGTTAGGTCGCTTATGGCGTGAACTACATCCCTACGATGTGTACAATCCATGTGAAGTAGCTAAGTGGAAAGATGATGAAGAACGTCGTTGTAGCAATCGTAATCGTTGCGGCTTCGATACTGGTTCTTGGACAGACCTCGGCGACCAAGCGTGTGATTCTGTCCCCGAAGTCTAATCTGGACACGGCCAGTGTTTCGGAGGGGTTTGCCAAGTATTGCCCTAACGTTGTGGTCACGGAGAACGAAGCCAAAGCCGACTATGTGTTGGAGGCGTCAAGTAAAACGACCTACTCGGACGGGGATTCGTACAGCCACTGGCACTTCACTCTGCTCAACAAAGACGGGGATGTGTTGATGACTACGCATCCAGAGGCGCACTTCACACACAGATTCAAGCATCACTTTGAGTCAGTCTGCAAATACATCAACGGCAAGTAGCAACACAGTCGCGCAAGCAGGGAAGTGCTGTTCCATTCGACCTGTGTGGCTGTTTCTTTGGACCGGCCCTGACGAGCTCTATCTTCGGCGTTGATCTTGAATAAACTGATGGACGTCTTCTTCACGAAACTTCCACAAGCCCTTTCCCTTTGCCGGGCCAAGTTTGATGGCGAACAGCCGCGGTTGTCGCCGACCTAAAGCGTGGTCCCGCACCCATCCTTTGCTGACTCCCAGCCATTCCGCCACATCGCTCACGTCGAGCAAACGCTTGGGCTTGGCGGGGAAAGTAGCCGGTTCCACGAGTTCGAGGGACGGAGATCGGGTCGGCTCGGCTGGTCTTGGTAGAGTGGCCATTGGCGTAACCTTCCTTGCGGGACCTCAAGTTCGACCTTCACCGGCGCCTTCGAGTGAGGGCGTAACACGCCGCGCACAACGCAGAGAGTCGACAGCGGGGCTGGTCCGCGATTCCTATTTAAGCCGGAAATAGATTTCAGTCAAACGCGCTTCGTAGCGGGTGCTCAATTCCAGACCATAACAGGCGCCACGCGACGATAACCGCTTGGATGCACATGATCTTAGCCTAAGCCATAGTCGGGCCACCGAAGGAGAGCTGGGTGTCACCACCCGAAGTGTTCTCAGCTCAAAATTCCTCTTGTGTGCCGTGATCCGTGCCTTTCGATGTTGTGGGTGAAATTTCTACAATCGCCTACAATCGCTAAAGAAGCTGTCAATGTGCAGGTGGGGGTCGATGAGTGTCGTGGCCGGATGTTCGTTGCTGGATGGCGTCATCCTGGGTGCTGACTGCCGCGTGACCTATACGGACACTCATGGCAGCCTGACCTACCGCGATACCGTGCAAAAGGTTATTGCCATCACGCCGCAAAATGCGATCGGGTTTGTCGGGGACGTAACGACGGCGTCCGATCTCATCGGCTCGATGCTGAAGAACTGTCACCGCATGGAACGCTATAATCCGGTGACGCTCCACAACTGGCTACCGCGCTACTTTAGGCACCGCTATGCTCACTTCAAGGGTGCCCGAGAAGTGACGTTTCTGGTCGGCTCTGTCATCCATGATCGTCCAAACATCGTGGAAACCCGCCGAGCTTGGCAAATAATTCAAGATTCGTTCGCATCACGCCCGCAGGGAAGCATCAACCATTTATCGTCGAACCTCCACCACATTCTGTCGTTCCAGTCCCCCTATGTGGTGCTGTCCAACGAGCCGATGGGGATGCTTTATACGATGCGATCTCCGGCCTTCACGCCACGCGATTACAACCCGCTGGATTTTGTCGCGATTGGTTCGGGCCATGAAATGAAAGATTTCATCGGGCAGGTCTCCGACCAGATATTCTCTGGAGCACCCATGCAGCACGGCGATGCAAGCTGGCTCACGAGGTCTATGAATCACTTCCTCCGGACAAAAAATATCGAAAGCGTGGGTGGGATGTTCCCGATGATCAAGCTCTCCAAAACGGGAGCGATGCACATCACCCGACAGACCGGGCGCATACCGCATGGCCCGCTTTATGAATTGGCGCATGAGAATGATCGTTGGGTGCAGCGTAATGTCACGACCGGCGAGGAGATGAGGCTGGAGCTTCCGTGGGAGCTCGACCAGACGATTCGGGGCGACCAACGGTTCGACGATTTGCGGCCATCAATGATCTGACGGCCCGGAGGTTTGCTCTGTGTACAATTCGAGATCTGAGAGCCTATGAAACCCTACGCCTCTACGATTTTGTTTGAGAAAGGCAAATAAATCTAGAAAGCGTAAGGCTTAAGGTCAGTGGGCCAATGTGGACGCTTCTCTGTCCCTGGCACCACAGCGTATTCAGGTTCGCTTGCTGCCTCAACGCATGGTGAAAACGAGCCGGGGTGGCTTGCCAATACTCCAACAAAGAAATTGATGCTGCCGTCGTGCTCAAACCGGATGTTTTGCGCGTAGCTTTGTCCGTCAGCATTGCGTGCGCAAACGCCGATCGTTCCGTTGGGCCAATACACACGGAAGCCGTTAAGTGAATCGTCTTCGAACGTGAACTCGATAACGCCCTTATAGTAACCGTCGTAGGGCAGAATCTTTCCGCGGAAATCAATAAACAATTTCTTCTGCCGCTTCCATAGCGCCAGTAGCGCGGAATGAAAGGCGAATGCTTCGCTTGTCATTTCTCCAAGCTCGTCGAAAGTAATTAACGGCGTGTTGCACTTTTCCTTCTTCGAGTAGTGGAAGCCTGACAGCAATCTAAAGCTGCCATTATGAATCGCATAATCAGAGTGATAGACGGCGTTGCGAATTGTGCTGTTGTAAATGCCCTTTAGCGCTTCTCCAACCTGAGGAACTCCTGCTTTAGTAGCTAACTTATCAATCTCCTTGATCTTCGCAATTGGGCTGGCGTGAACCACCCTCTTCGTCGCCACTCCATTGACTTTGGTGTCCCTGATCTTATTAAGGTGCGCCAGCGGATCAATGGAATACTTCACACCGAGGCGCAGTCGGAGCAAATTCGCAAGAAGTTCGTAGGGGACGCTCATCTCAATCATGTGACTGTACGCAATCACCGCGAGCCGTGCTTGTGTATTGGCGGGGTTTGGGAATCTATCCCCTGGCAACTCAAACCCCATTAGTTGCGTCAGGTCGTCCAGAAGCGCTATTGACTCTGTGTAGGAATCCCAGCCGGTATCCTTAAGGCCAGTAACGCGTACGATGGTGCAGGCCCATTCGAACATCCGATCCACACGATTGAAGTCGTCGCTCCAGAAGAGCGGATTCAAGATATCCGCGTAATGTCGCATCCTGCTGATGGGTGGAGTTGCTGAGTTCTCGTCTAGGTCGGGCACTAGGCTACTCCGTTCTCTCTTGATGATCTCTGAGAACTGATTCTCGACGATTACACGCGCTTCTTCAATATCGACAAGCGCCATTTCTCCCACGAATGAGTAATTGCCGGTTGGTCAGCAATGCGGAAGTAATCCCGGAGCCCTCCAACATCCTCTCGCGGTCAGGACTGGCTTGGGGAAAGTTGAAAGGGCCCTTCAAGTCCCAAAAGCCTAGTCGCTTGCAGGGCTGGCGGCCTGGCACGGACCGCCGCTTCAGGAAAATTAAATCCTTTGGAGAAGACAACTTTTTACGATTTCCGGGTTTCAGATGTTTACAAGTGCCTGTCTTTGGTGCGGGGAGAAACGATTACAACGTTTCGGAGGTTAAGGATCGAAGAGACAGAAGCAATGAATTGTACGAACAGGTTGCAGCGCTGGGATGAGCAGCAACCGAAACACCTAAGCGACATCCGACGCGTGGGGCGAGGACTGACTGGACACAGTGTCGTTCTCCTTGCTGCATGGTCAACGTCGGCAGTGGTGAACCAATATGGGGATCTGGCCAGCCATTCAGCGATTTGCCGAACGGAACTCTCCTACCCGCAACACGTGGTCAAGCATAACCGCGCGCGCATTTTCTTCGTCCTGCCTTGACCCGGTAGTCCTTCAACTCAATCAGTTGCAGCAAATTCGTCTTGTTCCTCGGTAGAACTGGCGCTGGAGATGCCCATACGTGCGCTCGTGTCACGGATATCGCTTTACGGAGATGACTAGAAGATGAGTGTCCGCAGTCGTCGCATCCGCGTTTCTTGGAAGACAGCTGACGCTTATAAAAACAGTCCCTCTACTTTAACTGGCACAATCACACGCACGGGCCCAAGAATTCGGAACGTGATCGCAGCCGCTCAAAGCGGACGATTTGCAGCGAGATGTGCTCATGGAAGAAGGTCCCGATCCCAAGGGCAAAAAGGCAAACCAATCCTTCAGTTGGTTGCCGCAGATTGACCAGGTTCTGGTCGTCGGGATGAAGTATGGTCCCAAAGGCACGCATGAGGCAGTCAAGAAGCTACGGCAGCTCTCTCCAGAACTTTCGCCCGCCCAAATCTGGCATCGGATGCGACATCTGCGGGAGAAGGATCGCGGTAAGCGTACCGGACCTATCGACTGGAGCGAAGATGCCATTGAAACCCTTCGAGAAGGCTATCGGAGTGGGGGGCGAAAAAAGGCCGCGGCAATCAAGACAGTCAGAGCACTTTATCCGGGATTGTCGGGATACGTTGTGTCCAGATTCGCCCGGAGTCAAGGTTGGCTGGAAGGGGAACGGCGAACCAAGAAAACCGCCAGCCGGCGACCTTGGACGAGGGAAGAGGAACAGGAGCTATTTGTGCGGGCCGGCTACGATTCGGTCAAGGAGATTGGTCGGAAGCTCCGCCGCTCGGAACAATCAGTTCGCTCCCGCCTTAAGGGCCGATCGATAAGCGCCAAAGTTAGGGATGGATGGTCCTTACGACGGCTCCAGCAAATGTTGCATGTCAGCTATCGCCGCCTTCAACATTTGATCGGGAATGGTTTCCTGAAAGTACGCGACCCAAGTGTATCCGTGATCTCACTGGCGGAATGGTGTGAGAAACACAGGACTACACTGCAACCGGGAGTAGAGGACAAGATTGCCGTAGACCTGCGGAAAGAAGAGAACGGGCACTCCTGGAGCCGAGTTGCGAAGCTCTTGGGTGTCACTGCTGCGGAAGTGGGGAGATGGGTCGCAAACGGAGACCTCAAGGTAGTAGACCCTTCCGTGACCGACCGAGCCTTTGAGGCGTTCTGTCGGCAGCACGGCGCGGAACTGAATTTGCAACTCATGGACCCAGAGGTCGCGAGGTGGCTCACTGCG
>Ga0224550_1000255_pt1 | contig 11600 bp, 7 predicted proteins | sample 714P31014metaG_FD_179905 | JGI IMG/M metagenome (GOLD analysis project Ga0224550, IMG submission 179905) | Peat soil microbial communities from Stordalen Mire, Sweden - 717 P3 10-14 | ecosystem: Environmental > Terrestrial > Soil > Wetlands > Peat | place: Sweden: Norrbotten County, Stordalen...
ATCGAATGCGGAGCGACGGCGGCAATAATCAGCGGATCGCCTTTCCAGTGATCGATGAACTTCTGCGTGTAGTTATAGGCTTGATCGAGCGTCTTGTTGTCGGGCGCGGGAAAATCGATAATCGTCTCGCCCAGAACGCCGCGCATGCCCGCTTCTTTCGTCACGCGAGCGACGGCGTCTTCGAAATAGTACATGTCCGCGTAGGTGGTGATTCCGCCGCGCAGCATTTCGAGCAGGCTGAGCTTCGTTCCCCAAGCCGCAAAATCTTCGGTGACGTTGCGCGCTTCGGCCGGGAAAATATATTTTCGCAGCCAGTCGTCGAGGCTCAAATCGTCGGCGAGGCCGCGGAAGAGGCTCATGGCGGCGTGCGCGTGGCTATTGATCAGCCCCGGCAAGACGATTTTCCCGTGTGCATCGATTGTGCGCGCCGCTTCGTAGCGCGATTCAATTTCCTGGCGCGCGCCAACGGCCACAATCACATCGGCGCGGACGGCGACCGCGCCACCTTCGATCACCCGCTTGCCGGAATCCATCGTGACCACCGTGCCGCCCGAAATGAGCAGGTCCACGCGTTCTTTCTGCGGCGTGGCAGCTTGCACGTGTCGAGTAGCCACGCAGAACGCGCAAATCACAAAGATCAGCAACAGGAGTGAGAGAAATTTCTTTGGCATGATTTTCCCCAGAAACGAATCTCTACAGGAACGATCGGTCGAATGGGCGCGGCAGAAGCGAGCCTGCGGTTTCGCGCTCAACTTTGCCCTTGAGATTGGCGAGGGTGACGGGAATATCGCCGCAGAATTCCCAGATAATCTGCCGGCAGGAGCCGCACGGCGGCGTGAGAATTTCGGTGTCGCATACGACGGCGATGGCATCGAATTCTCGCTCGCCCTCGGAGATTTCTTTGAAGATGGCGACGCGCTCGGCGCAGAGGGTAAGGCCGAGAGTCGCGTTCTCGATGTTGCATCCCTGGATTATTTTCCCGGATTTTGTTCGCAGCGCCGCGCCCACGCGGAATTTGGAATAGGGCGCGTGCGCTTTTTCGCGCGCCACCCGCGCCGCGTCGATTAGTTCCTGTTCGTTGCTCACGTTCATGCCTCTTCTCAAGTGCCTCGATTTCACGTTCTCACGCGCAAATGGCAGCGGTTTGTGTAGCGCCGGACCGGGTTTCGTCCGGCACGTCTTTCGGCCATCGCACGATCCTCGCCCGAAAATGCCGCACAAAAATCAGTGCGGCGCTACATGGCTCCCTATTTTCCGCCGGCGTCGGCCGCAATTCGCGGCAGGACAGCGCGCAGCAGCGCGACGAATTGGCCCTTCACGCGCTCGCCCGTCTCCATTACTTCGGCGTGATTGATTGGCTGATCGAGAATTCCGGCAGCCATATTGGTCACGCAGGAAATTCCGAGGACGCGAATGCCCATGTGCCGCGCGACAATCACTTCCGGCGCCGTGGACATGCCCACGAGATCCGCGCCGATTGTGCGCAGATAACGAATCTCCGCGGGCGTTTCGTAGCTCGGCCCCGTAAGAGCTGCGTACACGCCTTCGAAAACTTCGATACCCAGCCGCCGCGATTCTTCGGTCGCGATGCTGCGATAGGATTTCGAGTAGGCCTGCGTCATATCCGGAAATCGCGCGCCAAAGCGCTCGTCGTTCCCGCCGATCAATGGATTCGAGCCCTGCAAATCAATGTGATCGCGTATCACAACCAATGCGCCCTGCTTGAAATCGGTGTTGATGCCGCCGGCGGCGTTCGTAAGAATTGTAGCGCGAATACCGAGGCGCCCGAGCACGCGCATCGGAAACACAACTTCTCTCAGCGAATATCCCTCGTAGAAATGCACGCGGCCCTGCATCGCCGCCACTACGACATCGCCGGCCTTACCAATCACGAGGCGGCCCGCGTGTCCCTCGGCCGTCGATCGCGGAAACCCGGGAATCTTTTCGTACGGGATTCGCACGGCTCCGGCGAGATCGTCGGCAAAAGCGCCGAGGCCCGAGCCCAGAACTACGGCTACGCGCGGCCGCAGCTTCGTCTTCGAGAGAATGAATTTCGCGGCGCGATCGGCATGCGCAAAATCGCTCGCGCCACCGCCGCCAGCGCCTCCCCCGCGCGGACTCATCGCAGCATGATTCCCACGATCGAGGCCGACATGAGATTCGCCATCGTTCCCGCCATCATCGCGCGAATGCCTAGCCGCGCCAGATCGCCCTTGCGATTCGGCGCGAGCGCCCCGATGCCCCCGATTTGAATTCCGATCGAGCTAAAATTCGCGAAGCCGCACAACGCGAATGTGGCGATCGTAAACGAGCGCGGATCGAGCGAGTCTTTCATCGGCCCGAGCCGTTGGAACGCGATCAGTTCGTTCGTCACCGTGCGCAATCCCAGCAAATTGCCGATCGTCGGGCAGTCGCGCCCCGGAATTCCGATGAGCCACGCGATCGGCGCGAACACCCAGCCGAAAACTTGCTCGAGGCTCGATGGGAACCAGCCGATATGCGCGTGAACGAAGCCAAAAATTCCGTCCGCGAGATAGAGCAGCGCGATAAACGAAATCAGCATCGCGGCGACGTTGATCGCCAGGTGCAAACCGTCAATCGTTCCCCGCGAAATTGCGCCCAGCGCGTTTGGATCCCGCTCGATGTCGGCCATCTCCACTTTGCCGCTCGTCCTCGGCGTTTCCGTTTCAGGCACGAGCATCTTTGAGAGAAGAATCGTTCCCGGCGCCGTCATGATGACGGCCGCTAAAAGATGCTTCGCCTCGATGCCGAATGCAATGTACGCGGCCATGATTCCGCCCGATACGTGCGCCATCCCACTCGTCATCACCGTCATCAGCTCCGATTTCGTCAGGTCGGAAAGAAACGGGCGAATCGTCAGCGGCGCTTCGGTCTGTCCCATGAAAATACTCGCGGCAACGTTGAGCGATTCCGCGCCGCTCGCGCCCATCAAGCGCGTCATCACCCACGCGGCCAATTTAATGACGGCCTGCATCACGCCCCAGTGATAAAGCAGCGCGAAAACCGCGGCGATGAAAATAATCGTCGGCAGCACCTGAAACGCGAAGAAGAATCCCATCGGGGAGCCCTTCTTGCCGAGGTCACCGAAGACGAATGACGAACCGAAAAACGAAAAATCGAGAAGCCAATTCACCGCTGCGCCTGCTTTTTGAAAGAGGATGCGGCCGTATTCCCAGCGCATCACGAGAAATGCGAATACGATTTGAAGGCCGAGACCCCACGCGACGGTTTTGTAATTAATCGCGGCGCGGTTCGTGGAAAATAAATAGGCGAGGCCCATCATTGTGAGCATGCCCAGGATGCCGATTAGATGGTGCATTCATTTCCTCCGCGCAGAGTGGTCTATCGTAGCGCCGGCATCTTGCCGGCGTTTTTTCGCGCACGATGCAAAACTCAACTTGCGACCGCTCGGCCTAGCGTCGCGCAGGTTTCTTCGTGCGCGGAAATTCGCCGGCAAGATGCCGGCGCTACGATGACATTCCAGCCGTCAAGCGCGCTTTCCTACATGCGCGAAAAAGCTTCGGTGCGACTTCTGCTCAGCGCTACGCCGGGCCGTCCGCGCCAATCACTTTGCGCACGAGTGGCTTGGCGGATGGGGCAGCGGGCCCAATCACGAAACTATCGGCCAACAAGCCGAGCGCCTCGCTCTTCCGCTCGTCCGAATTGTAGTGAATCGTGCAGAGTACGCTGCCAGCCAGCACGTGATCGCCGACTTTTTTTTCGAGCACGATGCCCACGGCCGGATCGATCGAATCCTCTTTCTTCGCGCGTCCACCGCCGAGCAGCATACTGGCAACGCCGACCTGCTCGCAGCGAATCGCCGTGACGTAGCCCTCTTGCATCGTGATCGCCGCAGCCTTGTTCTTCGCGTGCGGCAACCGCGACGGATCGTCCACCACGCCCGCGTCGCCGCCTTGCAGCCGAATAATCTCGCGAAACTTGTCGCGCGCTGCGCCGCTCGCAATCAACTCCGCTGCAAGGATGCGCCCTTCGGCGACACGTTTGCTCTTGCCGCCGAGAACAAACATCCATGCCGAAAGATCGAGGCACAGTTCGCGCAAATCGTCCGGGCCGCCCCCGGCCAGCACGTCAATACATTCCTCAACTTCGAGCGCGTTCCCAACTTTGCGCCCGAGCGGCTGGTCCATGTCCGTGATTAGCGCGACGATCTTCTTGCCCATCCGCTGCCCCGTTTCCACCATCAACTCCGCGAGATACACACCATCTTCTTCGCGCTTCATGAACGCGCCGTCGCCCGTCTTCACATCGAGCACCAGCGCGTCAATTCCCTCCGCGAGTTTTTTGCTCATGATCGAGGCGCAAATGAGATAGGGACTTTCAACGGTCGCGGTAACGTCGCGCAAGGAGTAAAGCTTTTTATCGGCGGGAGCAATCTGCGGCGTCTGCCCAATCAATGCGCAGCCGCATTGCTTCAGAACTCTTCGAAAATCGGTGAGCGAGAGATTGACGTTGAAGCCGCGAATGGATTCGAGCTTGTCGAGCGTGCCGCCAGAGTGGCCGAGGCCGCGCCCGCTGATCATCGGTACGTGCAATCCGCCCGCGGCCACAACTGGCGCAACGACGAGCGAAGTCTTGTCGCCGACGCCGCCGGTCGAATGCTTATCCACCTTCGTGCCGGAAACGTCGGACAAATCGAGCACTTCGCCGGAATGAAGCATGGCTTCGGTCAACGCGGCGAGTTCGAGCCGCGTCATGCCGCGCCACACAACGGCCATCAGCCACGCAGCGAGCTGGTAATCCGAAATGGAATCGTCGGTCGCGCCGCGAACGAGGAACTGGATTTCCTCGGGGGTAAGTTCCCCGGCGTCTCGCTTCTTGCGGATGATGTCAACGGCGCGCATGCCCAGACGCACGCGCGGTCGCGTGCGAGAAATAGATGCGAAGGCTAGCATCGCCGCAAAGCCCAGTCAACGAACGTCGTGCCAGTGTAGCTGCAAAGTGAGAATGTCCGGTTTGTGCAAAGTAGAAATGTCCGCTTTTCTAGGGGCCGGGGGGCCCGATGGAAGAGGAGCGGATCGAGATGAGCGCGAAAGAGCGGGAGCGATTGAAGGTTTTGCACGAAGTCGAGCAAGGGCATCTGCCGCAGATCGATGCGGCCCGCCGTTTGCGGCTGAGCGATCGGCAGGTGCGGCGGTTGCTGGAGCGTCTTCGCCAGGTGGGGGATCGCGGGCTGGTGCATGGGCTGCGCGGACGTCCCTCGAATCGCAAGATTCCCACGGACCTCGAGCAGCGCAGTCTGCGATGGCTGCGGCTGCCGGCGTATTGGGGTTTCGGTCCGACGCTCGCCGCCGAGCATCTGGCGCGGCACGGGCTACAGGTGAGCCGAGAGACGCTGCGAAAGTGGATGAATGCTGCGGGACTGCGGCATTCGCGCCGCCGGCACTTGAAGCAGGTGCATGTGTGGCGGCCGCGCCGTCTGGCTTTCGGCGAACTGGTGATGATGGACAGCTCGCCGTTCCGCTGGCTGGAAGATCGCGGCCCCGCCTGCCACTTGATTGCCATGATCGATGATGCGAGCAGCCGCGTGTGGGGGCGCTTCGCGCTGCACGATTCGAGCGAAGAAAATCTGCGCACCTTGGGCGGATGGCTGGAGCGCTACGGGCGGCCACTGGCGCTCTACACCGATAAAAACGGCCTGTTTGTGACTTCCCGGCCGGTGCAGTGGCAAGAGCAGTTGCAGGACACTCCGCCGCGCACGCAGTTCGGCCGCGCTCTGGCGGAACTGGACATCGAGTGGATCGCGGCGCACTCTCCGCAAGCCAAAGGGCGCATCGAGCGGCTGTTCAAGACGCTGCAAGACCGGCTGGTAAAAGAAATGCGAGTCGCAGAAATCGGTACCCTCGAACAGGCCAATCGCTTTTTAGCAATCACTTTCTGGCCGGCCTGGAGCCAACGCTTTGCGGTGCAACCGGCGCAGAGCAGCGACGCGCACCGCAGATTGCAACGCGCGCAGCGGCTGGAACAGATTCTCAGCGTGCGAGTGCCGCGCCTCGTCGCTTCCGACCACACCGTGAAATGGGAGGGCCAACGCTGGGGCCTGCAGCGCGAACAAGTCTGTGCCGGATTGCGCGGCGCTCACGCCGAGATCGAGCGCCGCCTCGACGGCACCCACTGGCTGCGTTTTTGCGGCCGCTACTTGCCGCTGAGCCCCTGCCCCGACGCGCCACGATCGGCAAGTCCTTCCGGCCTACGGCCTCCAGGTCTTGCCGATCGAAAACCAAAACCCCTAATCACCATCAAAACCAAACACACTCCTCCCCCCGATCACCCTTGGAGAAAATCATGGAAGCGGACATTTCTACCTGGCACAAAACCGGACATTTCTACTTTGCGTTGACAGCAACACGCGCCCCCTGAACGTCGCCTACAAACGCCGGCAAGATGCCGGCGCTACGATTGCAATCATGCCAAGAGGGCCCGACGATCGCGTTCCGGAGGTGGCCGATTTTGTTACGATTAGAAATGACCTCGATGTTTTGTTTTCTGTGGGTTACGGCGATTTCTAATCGTTTTGGTGTCACGATTAGAAATGGAGTTTGTCTGGCTCGATATGGCGGGGAGAGCGACAGAGTTTGCTGATTGGGTATCGGGGCCGCGCGGGAGAGTTGGCGCTGTGAAAGTCCGGTCAGGGTTGACCGGCTAAACGCGTTCGAAGGGGTAGTGTTTGTGTCCCGATTAGAAATTACCTCGGTGTTTTGTTTTGTGCGGGTTACGGCGATTTCTAATTGTTTTGGTGTCCCGGTTAGAAATCGATTTGGGATTGAGTACTGGACTCCGCAGATTTGCGTAGCCTCTGTGGGCCGCGACTCAACGGCTGCCCATTGCCGGCAGGCACTCGCCGCTTTGTTGTATGTTAACTCTAACATTATCATACTTTTCGGGTAATTATACCACGCACCTCGGGGTGCGAGCAAATCCACAGGTTGTAAGGATTGGCGGAAGTGTCGGAGAATCAGCAGGATTCAGACGCGGCAGCCTTACGAAATCTGTGCTTTTGATCTTGGTGAAAAACGCGTCTGTGCCTCGATTACCGAATTGCGAACGAGACGTGCCCGCGATCTGACGCTGGCAGGAATGGGATATTCCGCAAGCGAACGATGAACGTCAAAAACGCCGGCAGGATGCCGGCGCGACGAACGGAGCGGCGACAGCAGCCTACGTGGTAGGCCGCGCGGCCGATGAGGGCGGACGAAAGTCAAAAACGCCGGCCCTTCGGGGTTCCCTTCGAAAACTCAGGCCAGGCAGTGTAAAGAAGATGCCGGCGCGACGAAAGAAACGGCGCGAAAAGGCCGGGCGGGTCTGAGACCCGCCCCTACGACGGAAACGAAGAACGGTGCTACGGCAGCAGAGTGTGTTGCGCGAGTCTCGCTAATTTTTTTTCGCGGTGACGACGCGGTACGTTGACTTGGCAGAGCGGCCAGCATAAAATTCGCGACGATGCCTGATTCTTCTCCGCTCTCTGGGCGAACGATTTCCCATTACCGCATCCTGGAAAAACTCGGCGGCGGCGGGATGGGCGTGGTGTACAAAGCCGAAGACACCACACTGCATCGATTTGTCGCTTTGAAATTCCTGCCCGATGAGCTGGCCAAAGATCGCCAGGCCCTCGAACGATTCCGCCGCGAGGCGGAGTCAGCTTCCGCACTGGACCATCCGAACATCTGCACGATTTACGAGGTAGGCGAAGCGAACGGGCAGCCGTTCATCGCCATGCAATTTTTGGATGGCGTGACTCTCAAGCAAAGGATTTCGGGAAAGGCGCAGCCGCTGGAGGATACGCTCGACATTGTGATCGAGATCGCCGACGCGCTCGACGCCGCACACTCGAACGGCATCGTGCATCGAGATATCAAGCCGGCGAATATTTTCATCACGAAGCGCGGACACGCGAAGATTCTGGACTTCGGTTTGGCAAAAACGCTGCCTTCAGCGGCGGCCTCCGGTTCGGAATCACAGGACACGGTGGATGCGGTCTCGCCCGAGCACCTGACCAGTCCCGGAAGCACGATCGGTACGGTCGCCTACATGTCGCCGGAGCAGGCGAAGGGAAAAGAGTTGGATGCGCGAACGGACCTGTTTTCGTTCGGTGTCGTGCTCTACGAGATGACGACGGGCACTTTGCCGTTTCGCGGCGACACTTCGGCACTGATTTTTCACGCGATACTTGACCGCGCGCCTGTCCCTCCGGTCCGGCTGAATCCGGACTTGCCACCCAAGTTCGAGGAGATCATCAATAAGGCGCTGGAGAAGGATCCCGACCTGCGTTACCAGCACGCCTCGGAAATGCGCGCCGATCTGAAACGGCTGAAGCGCGAGACCACATCGGGTGTGCAGAGTGGAACGGTCGCGGTGCAAACGGGATCGTCGTCGGCAGCCCAGCCCGCGACGACAGATTCCGGTACGAGCGCTTCACGTATTTCAGCTGCTTCAGCCGTTGCCCAGCCGCTGCCGTCGCAGGTATCGGACAGTTCTGTCGCCGCTGCGGCCAAGCAGCACAAGGGCGCGCTCGGCGGCATTATCGTCGTGGCGCTTGTACTAATTGCCGGCGCAGGTTACGGGCTTTATTCGTTCTTGGGCAAAAAGCCGGCCGCGATTCCGTTCCAAGCCTTCGCCGCCTCTCAGGTCACAAATTCCGGGAAAGCTTTGTTCGCGGCGATTTCACCGGATGGGAAATTCGTGGTCAGCGTGATGGACGAGAAAGGCAAATCCAGTTTGTGGCTCCGAAATGTCGCTACCGGCAGCGACACGCAGGTTCTCGCTCCCGATACTGCCGCAATCGGGAGCCCCGCGTTCTCGGTTGACACGAACTATATCTTTTATCGAAAGGCCACGGATGCCACGCAGGCCTCATGGAATATTTACCGGATGCCGGTGCTTGGTGGCTCGCCGCAGCGTCTGGTCGGCGACGTTGACCTGGGTCCAACCTTTTCCCCCGACGGCAAGCGCATGGCTTATATGCGGGGCAACGATCCGGAGGTAGGCAAGTTCCGCATTCTTTCAGCCAACCTCGACGGTAGCGATGAGAAGGTTCTTCTGATCGCTCCGCTTCCGATTCCGGACACGCTCTCCTGGTCTCCCGACGGGAAGAGCATCGCTTATAACTCTTACGCGGATAGCAAAGCGCCGGGACAGATCAGTGTGTTCGACATTGCCAGTAGCAAAGACACTTCACTTACGGCGTTTCCTGACAGGACTTTCTTTGCTCTTGCCTGGTCCCCGGACGGCCGCGGCCTCCTCGTGAATTACGCGGACCGTGCGTCGGGCTCGACTAACCGGCAAATCGGTTTCGTTTCGTATCCTGACGGCCGCTTCCAGTCCGTGACAAACGACATCCACGGGTATCGAACGCTGAGCATTTCAGCGGATGGCAAGGCCATGGTTTCCATTCAACAACAGCAGTCGGATTCGGTTCACGTGCAGACTTTGGGTGCCAACGGATCACCGATCCAAGTCCCCGGCGTTCCGAATCAGGCAACCGTTCGCGGTGTTGGTTGGGACAGCGGCGGGAATTTGATTGTCACGACTTCGACCTCCATGCTGCGGCTGTCATCGGACGGGAGCCAGCAGACGACTCTACTCTCTGATCCCAGCGCTACTATGGGGTGGTCGTCCGCGTGCCGAAACGGCGGTCCGATTCTCATGCAGTCGTATTTGAGGGAAGGTAAGACCACCATAAATATCTGGAGCGTGGACGCCGACGGCTCGCATCCCAAACAGCTCACGAACGGCAAGGATGAAGAGTATCCGCTCTGCTCGCCGGACGGAAAGTGGGCCTACTATTTTGACGAGGCCACCAGTCGTATCATGAGAGTCCCCATCGATGGTGGAACTTCGGAGCTAGTGGAGGGCGGTGCAGTTACAAACGGATTCATGGCAGGAGGCGTGAACTTTTCTCCGGATGGCAAGTGGATGCCGGAGGTCGAGTCCTCGGTTGACTCCGCCACGCAATCAGTCACTACCAAGGTGGCGCTCATAGATGTGAACGCTAATTCCTTGGCATCCACAAAGTTTCTGACTCCACGTCCCGAGATGAGGATCCCAATCGCCTTCACTCCCGATGGCAAGGCTGTGGCTTACACAATTGTCGAGAACGGCGTAGGGAACGTCTGGGCGCAGCCGCTGGATGGTTCACCCGGACATCGGCTGACGAACTTCGCTTCCGACCAGATCCGCACATTCCAATTTTCGCCTGACGGCAAGTCGCTCGCCGTCGCCCAGCAGCACATTGTTTCCGATGTCGTTCTCCTACGCGACACCACCGCATCATCCCGCTGACGCAGGCTGAGGTTCCACGTCGAAGGCGAGGAGGGATGCAGTATGGCCGTGGACGAAGAGACCCACCCTTGCTTCGCAAGGATGGGGCACCCGGCAGAAACGTAAGGACCCACCATTTGCCTCGCGAGAATGGTGCACCTGCGGACGCGGGACCAACGTCAAAAACGCCGGCAAGATGCCGGCGCGACGAAGGAGACGGCCAGCCGCGCCACTCTACGTTGACTTGAGCGAAAACGCGGAATAGCATTCGCGCGAGTGCCCGATTCTTCCCCACTTTCCGGGCGAACGATTTCCCATTACCACATCATTGAGAAGTTGGGCGGCGGCGGGATGGGTGTCGTCTACAAGGCCGAAGACGTAACCCTGCACCGATTTGTCGCCGTGAAGTTTCTTCCCGATGAAGTAGCCAGAGACACACAAGCGTTGGCCCGCTTCCAGCGAGAGGCTCAGGCGGCCTCTGCCCTGAACCATCCTAATATCTGCACGATCCACGAAATCGGGCATCAAGATGGCCAGCCATTCATCGTGATGGAGTTTCTCGATGGGCTGACGCTGAAGCATAGAATTTCCGGCAAGCCGCTGCCTCTCGATGGACTGCTGGAGCTAGGGATTGAGATCGCCGACGCGCTGGACGCCGCTCACACTGAGGGCATCGTTCATCGAGACATCAAGCCCGCTAATATTTTTGTCACCAAACGAGGCCACGCCAAGATTCTCGATTTCGGTTTGGCGAAAGTGTCCCATGTTGGCCCGAGCGTGCGTCTCTCGCAGATGCCCACAGCCACTGTCGAAGAAATGCTGACCAGCCCAGGCTCGGCGATGGGCACCGTGGCGTACATGTCGCCGCAACAGGTGCGCGGTGAAGAACTCGATGCGCGCACGGATTTGTTTTCATTTGGGGTGGTGCTCTACGAGATGGTGACCGGGGTTCTGCCTTTCCGGGGCGAGACCTCTGGCGTGATTGTGGATGCGATTCTGAATCGCAGGCCCGTTGCGCCAGTCCGGCTGAATCCCGATGTTCCGCCCAAGCTGGAAGACGTCGTCAACAAGGCGCTAGAGAAAGACCGCAACCTGCGCTACCAGCATGCAGCCGATATGCGGACGGATTTGCAGCGGTTGAAGCGGGACACGGAGACGGGACGGGCAGGAGTCGGGAGTTCTGGATCGATACCGATGGGGCGGGAGAGTGGCGATCAGTTCGCCGTGGCCGCGGCCGATTCGGGCCAGGGCACTCGCGGGCAACGTGCGCAGACGTCGATCGCGGTGCTGCCGTTCTCCGACAT
>Ga0224550_1000258_pt1 | contig 11529 bp, 9 predicted proteins | sample 714P31014metaG_FD_179905 | JGI IMG/M metagenome (GOLD analysis project Ga0224550, IMG submission 179905) | Peat soil microbial communities from Stordalen Mire, Sweden - 717 P3 10-14 | ecosystem: Environmental > Terrestrial > Soil > Wetlands > Peat | place: Sweden: Norrbotten County, Stordalen...
TACTTGACAAGACTGTGTTGTCGCGTTTTATAAGTGATTCGCGCGGGCCAAAACGATTCACACTGTGAAGGGAGACGACCCGATGCTGCGTGTGCTTATGCTGGTTTTTGTCTTTGCGTATGTGACTTTGCCGGCGGCCTCCGCCCAAGCGACGGACGCCGGCTATCCCGACGAGTTGTCGCCCTCGCTGGCGGGCAGTGCCAAGGCGATGCACGCGATGATTCGCCGGGATCTAGCGGAAGCGGCAGAGAACATGCCTGCGGATGAATACGCCTTTCGACCGACGCCGCAGGTCCGGACCTTCGGTCAGATTATCGGTCACGTGGTCGATGCGAACTTCTTCTTCTGTTCTCAAGCTGCGGGCGAAAAGTCGCCAGCAACCGCTGACTACGAGCAAATCAGTGACAAGGCGGCGCTCGTTAAGGCGTTGAACGATTCGCTCGCCTATTGCGACCGGGTGTACGCAGCGACCACCGATGCTGCCTTCATTCAGCCGATGCAGATCGCGAATGTTGTTGGTACGGGGTCGACCAATACTGTCCGGGGCGCCGTGCTGATGTACAACGTTACCCACAATAACGAGCATTACGGCAACCTCGCCGTTTACATGCGTCTGAAGGCTCATGTTCCGCCCTCAACAGCTCGGGTGCAGCGGCGAAAGAATCAGTGACGCCTGGTGAGTCCCACCAGAACTTGCTGCAAACAACATAGGTCACGTCGATATTCGACGTGACCCATGTTGTCCCGCACAATCTCCGGCCTTGCGCCTTCGCGCAGCATACGGCTGGAATACGGAAGCTCCGAAATACCCTCTACTGCGCCAATCGGCCGGGTCGGAATCTCTGCAAATAGTGGTTGCAAGCATTCGCCGACAAAATGGAATGCGGGTGTGTACGTGCGATTTCTGCCATCGAGGCGCCTATGCGTCCGTCTGCGGGGATCAAAAGATAGGCGTGAATGTCGCCCGCATGCGGCCCGCTGAGCACCGTTGCCATACCCGAGATTTGTCCGCGCTCATTGATATTGCTGGCCGAGATTATGAAGAGGTTGGAATCCGCGGGAATGAGCGCGTTAAGGTCGGTCATCACACCGTCCTGCCAGATGAAGCCGTGGGACCAGTTGAAGCTGGAGTCAAAGCTGTTTCCCACCACTTGGCCCCGGTCGTTGATGCCGGTGGCAAAGGCGGCAAAGTCTCCCGGCACAGCGCCGAGGTTTGTGACTGCGCCGTCCGCGCCGTTCTGCCAAACACCGGCATAGAAGGTTGTGTTGTCGGCACTGCCGACTTGCCCGACGATTTGGCCGCGGTTGCTAACGGCGTAGGCGAAATTGGAACCTGTACCTCCGAGATCCTGAAGCACGAAGGCAGTGTTGTCTTTCCACATTACAGCGTGCGTCGCTACGGTGCAGTTTCCCGAGTAGCCTACGGCTTGGCCTCGATCGTTAATCCCGAATGCGAAACCGTCTGGATCGTTGCCCACCAGAGGAAGAGCTTCGGCGTTGCCTCTTTCCCACAACGCCGGCAACGCAATCCGATTGTTCGTTGTGCCGGCTGGGCAGGAGGAGTCCAAAGCACCGTCTTCGGCAAATCCGACGGCTTCTCCGCGGTTATTAATGGCGCTGGCCTGCCCATTATTTCCGCCGAGCGTCGGAAGAGCGCTCATGTGGGCGTCACGCCAAAGAAACGGAACGCACGTAAGGTGTGTGCCGAAGCCGCAAATGTCTTCGCCGTTCGGATCTGGATTAGCTGTTTCGGACTGACCAACGGCTTCACCGCGGTCGTTGATCCCGCCCCAGTTAATCCAACTGTTGCCGTCGGGTTTTCCAAGCGTGCCCAGGTCGATGTTGAATCCGTGGATGCTTATCACCGCGCGGCCCCTTGAAACTGACGTAAACAAACTATTCTCGGGAGGATTCACGGTCCCATCCATGTTCTCCGTCCACCCCTGACTATTGAGGCCCATGGCCATGCTGAAGTTGTCTTTGGTGTTGTTAATGCCCAAATCGGTAATTTTGTAGCTCTGTTGAGCGAAAGCATCACTGAAGCAACCGAGAACAATCACTGCAACCCACGGTATCCAGAAATTCCGCAACCATCTTAGTGCGCTCATCTCTTCTCCTTTTGGTGAGAACAATGTCTTGAGAGCAGAATTGGCTCACAACTCCACAAGTACCTGCTGAGGGACGAAGTGAGGGAGCATATGATGTTCCACGTTCATAACGATTACGTGACACGACAGGCCGAAAACTTCGGAGTTCGAAAACGAGTGGCGGACTAACAAAATCCTGGGACGGTCCCCAAACGGATAGAGCGACTGTTTCTCCCACTTTTCATACCGTTATTATTGACTTTGGGATAATTATAGTTACCATACGTACTGGTTGGTATGTTGGCAGCTCACAAGAATTCGAAACGTAGAGCAACTCGGCTGCGTGATCCTGAGCGTACACGGGAGCGCTTGCTGCAAGCGGCATCTCGCGAGATCTACAGATCGGGTTTCCAGAGTGCAAGCCTAGACACAATTCTGGCCTCTGCTCGCGTCACCAAGGGAGCGCTGTACTACCACTTCAAAAACAAGGATGCCTTGGGATATGCCGTCGTCGAAGAGATCATCTCCCCTGACGTCCGCGGCACATGGGTGCGGCCTTTAGAGAAAGTCAAGGATCCTATCGACGCTTTGATCGGCATTGTTCAAGGTATATCCGTTCGGCCCGAGGTCGTATGCGGCGGCTGTCAACTGAACAATCTGGCGCAGGAAATGTCTCCTCTTGACGCGGGATTCCGGAAGCGACTGGAGATAATCTTCGATGCCTGGCGCGAGACCGTTGCCTCCGTTTTGCGAGAGGGCCAGATCCACGGAAGCGTTCGCCGCGACGTGGAAACCACTGACGCCGCCGGTTTGCTGATTGCGATGGTCGAAGGGTACGGTTCGCTGGCAAAGAACGCTCAGGATCCGAAAGTGATAAAGGCGGGGATCAAAAATATCGTGGCCTGGCTGAGATCTCTGCGCCAGCCGGGCAACCGCAAGCGGATCCGATTGCAGCGGTTCTAGGGAATGGTTCGACACCGGCACATACCAATCGGTTCGTAGGCTCGGCGAGTTCGCACATTCGAAACTTGCAGGCAGGCCGAGGCGGGACCGGACGAGGGACTGATGGAACGGGAAAAACGATCGGATCTGTCCCTCTGGCATATGCCACGAATCGCATTTAAGGCAAAGGGTAGCATCCTACTCTTGGATTTAGCCGACATCGTGGCGGTCCAAGCCGAAGGTAATTACGTTTCGTTGCGGCGCCGAACTAATCCCTATTTGGTGCACGAGTCCCTCTCGTCCGTGGCGGAGAAGCTCAAGCCCTACGGTTTTATTCGCATCCACCGCTCGGTCGTCGTGAATATTTCGGCCGTCGAGGAGATCCAACCTTTACCGACGGGGGGTTACAGGCTGCGTATAAAAGGCGGGAAGGAGTACTTGGTAACACGTACATACAAACATAATCTCAGAGATCTGGCTCAACTGTGGGTCGGCTCAGAGCGGCTTTGCGGCTAACAGACAGCAAGAGTTTTTGCCTCGGTATTCCTCGTAGCATTCCCGTCGTCCGCCTTGCGAAAAGCCAGCCCGTAAACAGCGCGGCAGAATGAATGCGCAGGCAGCAAGTCTTGCTCGGGCCGCTGCCGGGCGGTTGATTAAGTACGTAAATAACGCTTGCCCACGCTGACTCCTGATTAGTCGCGTAACCGTGCATTCAGGGCTAGGTTCCGATTGATGCGTTAATCAGGACTCTGGATTCGCATTCGGGGTTGCCGTATGTTACATGCTACAGCTATCGCATTTAACGGTTTCGCATTACACTGACAGAGTACGAAGATATGAGGTTATCCCTTTTCGGATCGATCGTCGGTGCGGTCCTAATCTTTCTACCCGCTGCGACCGTTCTCGCCTTAACATTCTACGTTTGGAAATCGCGTAAACGGTCGGATTTGTCCGAGAGGCGCGTCAAATCTTCAAATACCGTGACATTACACTTAAGACCACCGAGTCGTTAGGCTTTCCCTTCCAAGATGCACTTCCCGAATTGGTCAGGGCTTTTTTATTCCCCCTAGTTTGTTATGGTCTGGTTCGCTAGCTCTTCTATAAACCCGTCAAAACAAATTCATAAGAATCTGTGACGGACGCAAAGCCGCCCGGCTCAGGCGATTGACTCCCGATTAGCCACGTAACCGGGTCAAGTGAGGCCTGCCCAAAAACCCTCGCTGCCCAGAATCCCTATTCTTTGGGTTCGCGGAATCGTTGTGAATTCGCTTGCCCAAAAGTATCTCGCCCTCGCCTCAGAAAGAACTGTTTCTGGGCAGTCGATGCGAGCGTGATCTTCGCCCTGTTCCATCGTTCCGAATGCTGTCCTGGGACGTCAGTCTAATTCCTTAGTACTTGGGCAGGTCCGAGCGGTTCCACCATCCGCCGCCAAGAGCCTGGAACAGCGCGGCCGTGTCGGTATAACGATTGGCTTGGGCCTGCACGAGGTTGATTACGGCTTCCTGATATGTTTGTTCCGCGTTTAAGAGAGCCAGGTAATTGGCGTAGCCGGTTTCATACTGCTTCTTGGCCAGATCGAGCGTCACACCCGCGGCATCTTTGGCGTCAGCCGCGGCCTTCAGACCGTCGGCGTCCTGCTGGAGCGCGTTCAGCGTGTCAGCGACATTCTGAAACGCGGTCAAAACAGTCCCGCGATATTGCTCGGCGGTCTGATCGTAAGCCGCTCTCGCAGCGCGCTCGCGATGCAGGAGCGTACCGCCGTCAAAGATGGGTTGCGTGACACTTGCGCCCAAATCCCAAAAGCCATTGCCGCCCGCAAACATCCGGCCGAGTGTCACCGCCATGCTGCCGGCATCCGCAGTCAGCGCGAAGCTCGGGAGCCGATTCGCAACAGCAACGCCAATCTGCGCGCTCGCCGAATGCAGGTTCTCCTCGGCCTGGCGCACATCCGGACGCTGCTCGACGAGTTGCGAAGGTAGGCTCACCGGCAGTTCCTGCGGCAGTTGCAGATTCGACAGCTCAAACTTTTCAGGAAGATCCTGGCTGGGGAAGCCGCCCGACAGTACGGCTAGGAGGTCACGTTGTTGAGCCAACTGTTTCAGCAGAGGCGGCAGCGTGGCAGCGATTTGCGCGAGCTGCGATTCCTGCGCCGCCACGTCGAGCCTGCTCACATATCCCGCCGCAAACTGATTGCGCAGAATCTCGAGCATGTCAGTGTTAATGGCGATCATCTGACGAGTCGCTTCAATCTGCCCCCGCAACGACGCTTCTTGTATAGCTCCCGCGGCAACGTTTGCGCTCAGCGTGATGTGCGTCGCGGCCAGAGCGAAGCGCGCCTGCTGTTCTTGCGCCCCCAGTGACTCGACGGTTCGCCGGTTTAGACCGAAAACGTCGGGCACATACGAGACGCTGACTTGCGGCGTGTACAGGCTGTAATTCAACGCGCTGGTGTTGGTCACAGGCGAAAGGTCGCTCGCTGATTTCGCTCGAGTCGCCGAAAAACCGCCGGTTATGCTGGGATAGTAAGCGCCCCGTTGAGCCAGCACATTTTCTCTTGCAACTAATAATACCGCTTGCGCCGCCTTCAGGCCGGGATTGGCTTTGAGTGAGCGCTCGATCAAATCGCTGAGCGGCTTCGAGCGAAACAATGTCCACCACTCTCCGGGAATATCGCTCCCTTCAAGAAGGCGCTGCGCTTCCCCACGGCAGCGTCGGGTGTGCTGCTGGTGGTTGAGATTGGGGTGGGAGTATAACCAGGCACATCTGGAGGGGTGGGCCTCTTGAAGTTGGGCCCAACCGCGCAACCTGAGATGAACAGTGAGACAGACATCGCGATGAAGGGGGCAAGGCGCGATTTGGGAGTGAGTGTCATGTGGCCAATTCCTCAGGGCTTGCGGTTCATACGAGTTCCGTTGATCGCCCCAGTATTCCTGCTTTCTGAAATCGCCGATCCACCGACGACCGCCGGATTGGCACCGCGATGGCGCAGATTGTTGAGAGAGGGCGCGGCGGATCGGGCAACACTTGACGTCTGAACAGGCCGGGCGTCGATAATTTTTTCGTTTTTGACTAACCCACCGTTCGCGACGCCGCCAGATTTGGTCAAACCCGGCTGATGACGTTTCATCGCATTCCCCGACGTGGAATGCTCCCGGCTATTCGGAATTAGCTTAGGGCGATTTGCACTGGTTAGGTTCGCCAGGCTGCGCAGGTGATTCTTGTCAGAAGCGTGGCGTAAGGCTTGTTGTTCGTCAGACGGGCTTTCTTCTTCTTGACGTTTACCGTCGTCACCCTGAGCAGTGCGCTTTGCATCATGAGGATGACCATCGTGCGAACGATTGCTGGCTGTGGTCGGGGAACTTTCGGCCGATGTTTGTTGGGATGGGCTAGCGTAACTTGTCCCAGACATCAATGCGGCACAGGTTATGGTTAGAATCAGGATTGGGAAAAGAAGGTGGGTGACCTTCATAGTAAATCCTCTGAAGGTGGATGTGGGTGATCGTCGCGGCCCAGAAATATCATTCTCAGCGCGGGAACGGCGAGAAGCAGCATGACTGGGCCGAGCAGCATGCCGCCCACTATCACAGTGGCCAGCGGACGCTGCACTTGGCTGCCGATACCCGTGGAAATTGCTGCGGGAAGCAGACCAATGCAGGCTGAAAGCGACGTCATCAACAGTGGGCGCATACGGGTTGAGGCAGCGCGGTACATCGCATCGACCGGCGCCAGACCCTGAGATCTTTCATGGTTGTAAAAAGTAATCATCAGGATGCCGTCCATGACGGAAACACCGAAGAGTGAAACGAAGCCGATGGCGGCGGAGATGCTGAAATTCTGGCCTGAGAGATAGAGCGCGAGGATGCCGCCAACCACCGCGTCGGGAATGCCCGCGAGCGCCAGAAGGCAGTCGCGCATGTTATTGAACAAGGTGTAGAGCAAGCCGATAATCAGTACGAGGCTGATTGGTACAATGATCTCCAGGCGTTTCTTGGCTTCCTGCAGGTCTCCGAACTCACCCGCCCAAACCAGGTGGTACCCAGGAGAAAGATTAACGTTCTTCGCGATTCTCTGCTGTGCTTCCTCAACCGTGCCGCCAAGGTCGCGGCCACGGACGCTGAATTTGACCGGGATGAAGCGTTGCACGCTTTCGTGATAAATCCAGGCCGCTCCCGTATCTAACGTGATCGTCGCGAGTTCACTCAGCGGTATATAGGCGTTCGCGCCGGTGCTGGTTGTATAGGCGACTTTGATGTTGCGGATTTTGTCCATGCTGTCGCGGTATCCAGGCGTATAGCGGACGACGAGATCGAACTGTCGGTCGCCCTCCAAGACCTCTGTTGCTACCGCCCCTCCCATAGCCGCCTGGATGATCGTGTTAATGTCACCGGAATTGAGGCCATAGCGCGCGGCCTTAGCACGATCGACCTTGATGTTGAGGTTCGGCTGTCCAAGAACGGGGAAAATGCCAAGGTCGGCGATACCTCGAACCTGATTCATTTCGTCGCGGACTTGCTCAGCTAGCTTCGTCAAAACTTCGAGATTGGGACCGACGATCTTGACTGAATTGACCCCTTTGACACCCGAGATCCCTTCTTCGATGTTGTCCTCAATGTATTGGGAGAAATTGAAGACGACTCCCGGCAACTCATTGTTAAACTCCGTTTGTACCTGCTCGGTTAACTTGTCCTTGGTCAGGCCCCTTGGCCATTCGTCAAACGGCTTCAGCGGAGCGAATAATTCGACATTCGAGAATGGCGAAGCATCGCTGCCGTCGTCTGGCCGGCCATGCTGAGAAACCACGGTGAGGACTTCGGGGTGTCGCAGGAGAATCTCGCGCATTTTTCTCGAGGCCGCCTCGCCGTCTTCGAGCGAAAGCGTGGTCGGCATAGAAGCGCGAATCCAAAAGTTGCCTTCCTCCAAGTGCGGAAGAAACTCGCTGCCCAGCCGCGGCGCTATCAGGAAGAAGGTTCCAAGAGAAAGGGCAAGTTCGAGTCCTACCACGAGAACGCGGTTACTCAGGGCAAAACGCAGCGCGGGATTATAGGCTCGGTGCAGAAAGCGCACGACCAGCGTTTCAGTTTCCTTTACGCGCTCAGGAAGCAGGACGGAAGCGAGCACGGGCGTGACCGTGAACGTTGCAATTAAAGCCCCTGCCAACGCGTAACCGTAGGTGCGCGCCATGGGTCCGAAGATCTGACCCTCGACTCCCTGCATCGTGAAGAGCGGCACAAAACCGGCCACAGTGATGAGCGCCGAGAATAGAACCGCTTTGTCCACCTGCAGTGCGCTGATCAGAATCAGCCGCAAACGATCTGTCCACGTGCTGGGGGTAGCTTCAACTCCTGGGCCTCTGGTCGGGTCGGGCCCCCAATGGCCTTCCGCCAGCCGTTGCAGCAGACTCTGTCTTTCTTCCTGAGTTCGTTGAAAATTCCGGAAGACATTCTCGACCAGGATCACGGCCGAATCTACGATGATGCCGAAGTCCACTGCGCCTACCGACAGCAAATTTGCGCTTTCCCCCATAATCACGAGGAGAATGGTGGCGAAAAACAGCGCGAATGGGATATTCAATCCAACGATGGTCGCGCTGCGAAGGTTGCCGAGGAAAATCCATTGAATCAGAAAGACCAGCACGCATCCGAAGATCAAGTTGTGCAGAACCGTGTGCGTGGTGATGGCGATCAGCGATGAGCGGTCATAATACGGAACAACCTTAACTCCCGGCGGCAGACTCCCGTCATGATTCAAATTCTCGATTTCCGTTTCGACCTTTGGAATCATGTCGCCGGTCGTTTCCGTTCGCCTCATCACCACGATCGATCCCACGACATCATCCTCATGGTCGCGGCCCAGAATGCCGAGTCTTGGCCGGTAGCCGAGCGAGACCTTCCCAACATCCTTTACCAACACGGGCACGCTGTTCTCTTGGGTCAGAACGATATTCTCGATGTCGTCAACCTTGTAGCCGTCTCTCAAATCGTCATTGCCGCCGTCATCGATCAGACCGACGCCCCGGATATTGATGGATTGCTGGCCAAAGCGGATTTCGCGTCCGCCCACGTTGATGTTCGCGTTGCCAAGCGCGTTCAGGATTTGGGGTACGGTGACGCTGTAGGCCTCGAGTTTGTGGGGGTCGACCTCGACCTGGAATTCCTTGGTGGGGCCGCCCCAACTGTTGATGGCGGCGATGCCGGGAATGGTCAATAACCGGCGCGCCACGATCCAGTCCTGAACCGTGCGCAGATTCATGACTCCAAAATGCTCGGGGCCGACGACCTGATAACGATAGATTTCTCCAGTCGAACTGTTCGCTTGGATGTCCGGAACCAGACCACCCGGCAGGTTGACGTTCTGTTGTATCGCGACCGAAGCCTGGGCGTAGGCGAAGTTATAGTCCACCCCATACTTGAAGCTGACGCGAACAAAGGACAGGCCGTAAAACGAAGTGGAGCGGATAACGTCGATGCTCGGCGTGGTGTAGAGCCCAATCTCCGTGGGTCGCGTGTAGTACCGTTCCATCTCCTCGGCAGAGAGGCCCGGCGCCTGCGCAGTAATTTCAAGGATGACGGGAGTTGGGTTCGGATACGCCTCGATGTTGAGCATCTTGAAAGCAATGAACCCAGCGCCGGCAAACAGCAGCAACCCCACCACCACAATCGGCCGGCGGCTCAGACAAAACGCTACCAGAGACTTAAACATAGCTTGTCGCCTTTAATGGAATGGCGGGCATTCGATCTAATCGGTTGGCGGCGCTTCCAGCATATTGCTGAGGAATACCGCACCGTCGCTTACGACCAGTTCTCCCTGATGCAGCCCATCGAGAATCTGGACGTGGCCGTCTGATCGCAAGCCGGTGCGAACGACCCTTTGCACAAAATGGTGGCGATCGGTGGTCACCCACGCCGTCATAGTGCCATCGGCTTCGCGGGCCACTCCGTTAGCTGGTATGGAAACGTTTTCTACCGGGTTGTGAACGCGAATGACGAAGTTAGCGAGCATTCCAGGGCTCAACTCATCTTTGGGGTCCGCAATCTCGGAACGAATTGTTACTCGATGCGTGTTCGGATCAACCGTCGCGTAGATCTTCGAAACCTTGCCTTTGTACACGCGGTCAGGGTAGGCCATCACCTTGACTTGAACCGGCTGGCCCAAGTGAAATAATGAGATCTCGCTCTCGCTCACATCCGCCAGCATCCACTTGATCGACACGTCAGCCACCGAGAAAGGCGCCGGAAGATTTCCCGGCTGCACTAAAAATCCGGGCTGCGCGTTCTTCGATGTGATCCTGCCGGAAATTGGACTGCGCACGACAAGGGCGGGATCGATCTTGCGCGTGGCGATCATTTGATCGATTTCGGTCTCGGTCTTGCCGAAGACGCGGACAGCGTCCCGCGCGGCTTTCAAAACGCCGTCAGCAGTTTGTTGATCCGAAGTCGCTTGTTCCAACTCCCGCTCGGAAACACCGTTCGTTCCATTAAGGTCCTTGGCCCGCGCCAGTTCTTTATTTGTCAGTTCGAAAGTCGCCGCCGCACCGATCAGGTTTGACTCCGCCTGGATGAGGTCGGGGCTTTTAATCGTATAAAGGGGCTGTTCGGTCTGAACCTCGGCGCCAAGTTCCACAAGAGTCTTAATGATGGTTCCCTGGTAATCCGGAAAGACTTGAACTGACAGGTCTTCGTCAAAATCAATGTTGCCGACGGCATCCTTCTCAATGGGAAACAAGTAGCTTCCCACCGGCTCGACCTTGATTGAGTTCAGTTGGCTCGTTGACAGGTCAACGGCCGCGTCGGACGGCGGCGCGCCGGAGTTCGCACCTGACTTCTGGGGCATATTCGCGTTTGTAGCTTGACCGTGACTGCGGACAGATTCGAGAAGTCCCGTCGCGATCACGAACACCGCGGTCGCTGCAAACAGCCCAGCAACTCTCTTGCTGATGTGAACCGGAAATTTCATCGTTTTCGTGCCACCTTCAAGCCTTGTAGGGCGCGGGTGGTTGCGGACGAGATTGCTTCAACTGGATGCCCCCTCAAGTTTCTTCGGACGTGGTGCCCAAGCCATTCTGCGGGCGGGCTGCGGGCATGGGGAATCCCATCTTTTGGGTTCTCGTGCTGTCTTTCGGGCCGGGTCGATCTATCTTCTGGCCTATCCGGCTATCTTTCGGCTATTCGCATCATGCGAGGTAGCCAGCCCGGATGAATTACGGCAATATGCACGCAATCAGCTATGGAACTGTCCTCGATCTATGCGCGCAAGAATCGAACGCCATTTCTGCTCACAGCGGCGCTACTAATTCTGCTCATCGCCGCAATCGATTGGCTGACGAAACCTTACATATCGATTGGGTTTCTGTATTTATTCCCGATCATGTTAATCGCAGGGTTCCTCCCGCGTTGGCAGATCGTCGTGGTCGCGCTCGTCTGCGCGGTTCTCCAGGAATTGTTCAGCGAACTTCCGTCGAGTGAAGCCATTACGCGGCTCCTAATGGCCTCGACTGGTTTCG
>Ga0224550_1000265_pt1 | contig 11340 bp, 15 predicted proteins | sample 714P31014metaG_FD_179905 | JGI IMG/M metagenome (GOLD analysis project Ga0224550, IMG submission 179905) | Peat soil microbial communities from Stordalen Mire, Sweden - 717 P3 10-14 | ecosystem: Environmental > Terrestrial > Soil > Wetlands > Peat | place: Sweden: Norrbotten County, Stordalen...
TGGTCTTCAGGTTGACAACCTGCGCGTCCTGCTGGTAGATGATGTATTGACGACTGGCGCGACGCTCGATGCCTGCGCGCGCGCCCTGAAGAAAGCAGGCGCCGCCGCAGTGCTCGGACTTACGGTGGCGCGGGTCCGCTCCGTACCCATGGTTCCACGTTCCGTTGCGGCGGCAGGCGCATCGCGAGGCCGGCCGAAACCGCGCGGGCATCAACAGCATCCAAATCAGTAGGACTTTTGTCGAGCGGCGCAGAGGCGACGCGATGGAGAACCGACACAAAATCGGCCTGCGCCCCCGGCCCGCAATTGGGCTTGGCGGAGTAGCGCACGATCCTGTCCTCCCGCCGCCACCTTCGCCCGCCAGCCGCCCTTCCGTGATGCAGGCGCCTGTGCTCGTCCTGAACGCGACCTTTGAGCCGATCAACGTCACGGCTGTACGCCGCGCGCTGGTACTGATGCTGAAGGGCGTCGCGCAGGCCGAAGAAACCAATCACTCCGAGGTGCATTCGACCTCGAAAGCGATTCAAGTTCCGTCTGTGATCCGTCTGCTCTCGTACCGTCACATCCCGCAGCAGAGTCGCGCGCTTTCGCGTAAGAACATTTTGCTGCGCGACCGTAACACGTGCCAGTTCTGCGGCGCCGCTCTGCCGGCGTCCGAGCTGACCCTCGATCACGTGATGCCGCGTTCGCGCGGCGGCCGCTCGTCCTGGGAGAATCTGGTTGCTTCTTGCTACTCCTGCAACAATCGCAAGGGTGACCGCACGCCGGAAGAGGCTGGCCTGAAGCTTCGGCGGCGTCCGCGGCCGTTCACGCTGCACACGTCCCGGCAGTTGATGCGCCTGATCGGGCATCGCGATGAAAAGTGGCGGAAGTATCTTTTTTACTGACCGCGAAAAATAGGCAACCCTTTTTCGTTCTGTGCGTCTAATTAATCAAACGCTTCTAGGACACACCCCGGGAGGCGTGACCGGTCTTAACCGGTCCGCTTCCCTTCCTTTTTTTCCGGAACATTAAATGTCCACTTGCCTCGGCGCATTCGCCATCTTTTCCGCAGGCTGTCCTTTAGTGTCTCGATCTATTGCGTCGCGAGCTTCCTGCAGCGCATGTTCGTCGGCCAGGTCCTTGGTGGGGAATTCCACGACTCCGCGGTGGTTCGTTCGAGTTCGTTCCGGGTGCGTTGTCAAAGTGTAATCGCACGTCCAGAGGCCATGCGGCAATTGATGACTCACTAATTCGATTTCCACGCCTTTATGGATCGCTTGAATCATTTTCGAATCTCCTTGTTTCCAAGTGTGCCTCGGTTCGGAAATCCCGGGATTTTATGCGCCGGCCGACCGTGCGTTCGAACGCCTCTTCCGTGGTTCTCCGCCAAAAGTTTGAATCTGGGCGATGGTGTATATCTTTTCGCGCTCGCACATCTTGCAGCGAGCTATGAATGTGTGCGGCGTACTCGCGTCTCTGTGTTCGAGTTCGTCTTGCAGGCTCGCAATCTTTGAGGAAACGGGAATCGGCTCCGCGCAACTAGTGCAGGACACTCCACGGTAGTTCTTGATCAGTTCCGCGATCATTCAAACCTCACGAAGGGAATTCGAAGGCGAAGTAAGTCACGACTATGCGCCCGGACCCGGTCAATTTATGTCCCGTACAGCACACCCTGACCTGGCCCCTGATGGGTCGGATAGCCGGACAGGTGGGCCGTCACGGGAAAAAGTTATGCGCCCCGGGAAGTTTTTCCCTAGTACTCGCGATGGTGTTTTCTAATCTAAGCTACGGGCAAGCAGGGTGGCTCGACGCCAAACGCTAAACCGTGTCGCAGCATAGCGTTCGCTCTTCACTGAAATAGCACATCACCTTCAGAAACAGCGCAGCTTCATGCTCGTTCGGCCAGGTCGTTGCACTTACCCGGATTGAGTTTCCGCCGCTCTCAGCCGCGGTGGCCCACGGGGGAACAATGGCTACAAATGCAGTGGTGCTGGCTGAACCATCCGCAGGCTTCGAAACGCGCCTGTGGCAAGCAGTGATCGTAACCACGATTCAAGAATGGATTTCAGGTCCTCTGCGATCCAAACGCCAAGCGGAAGAATATCTTTTTCAAGACCAGAAGGATTTTCCGGCCGTCTGCCAGTCCGCCGGGCTCGATGCGGACTGCCTGCGCGCCAAGCTCAACCGCCTGCGCCATCAGAAACCCGGGCTGTAGGCCTCAGCCCAAGCGAAAAACGCCGCTCACGGGCCGACATCCGCCGCGTTCGAATTCATGATCGGTGCTGGTGTCGGCGCCCTACTGACGGAAGATCACTTTCAAGCCGCGGCGCCAATTTTCATTGAGGCCGATACGCGTGACGTGAATTTCCGGCGATAGATATCTCAGAACTGTTTCCGTGGCGGAATGAAAACGCAGCGCCGGGGCCGCAAGCCAGACGAGCGGCGGTTTCGGATCGAGTTCTTTCCCGGCGAAATAGCCGTAGCGCTGAAAATCGCCGTCGCGCTGATGCCGCCGCACGCGCAGCCAATAATCCACGGCTTGAATCGGCATGTGCATGTCTTCGGATGCCTTCAACTCGATCACCACGAGACGTCCCCGCCGCGTCACGCCCAGCAGATCGAGCACCCCGCGATCGCCCACCGCAAGCGCCGGCAACTGCGAATAGAGATGGCCGGGGTCGAGCTGCGCGTCGAGCCGCGTCGGATCCTGAAGCACGAGCGTTTCAATCCATCGCTCCGGCGCGGCTCGATAGAGCGGATGAGTCGTCTCGCTGGAGAGCCCGCTGCGATGGAGATCGAGCCGGCGCATCAATCGGTCGAGCGCGGGCTCGGTTGCCGCGGTGACTCGTTCGCGCGAATCCCCGAGACCAAACAAGATGCCATCGCGCGACCAGCGGCCAAGCTCGAGGCCGCGAAAACAGATGGCGACTTCGCTCAATCCCGGCACGAGTCGAAGCCCGATGTCGTCGCCGACGGGCGGCATATGCAGCGCGAGCGCGTGAACTCGTCCGATGGCCTCGCGTGCCGCCGCGAGCGCGGCTTCAACCTCGCGCCGGGGAGCGAGCCAGCTTTCGACGTTCCCCGCGTCGGCAGGATCCATTTTCTGAATCCGGTCGTCTTCTTCGCGGAATTCGAAAACTTCCACGCGCGCGGCCGAAGATAGCGCGAATGCCCGTTCCCGCAGCGGCCGGCTCGTGCCTTCGGGCACGAACAATCGCAATCCTTCGACGGCGCGGCTCGCCGCACGCTGGCGCGTCCAGTCCAGCCACAAGATGCCGAAAGTCAGGATTCCTTCAATCGCCGCGGCGCCCTCGGCGGACGAAATCGCCATCAGGGCCCATTCTCGCGGCCCTTCGTGCATGCGTCCGCGTACATACACGCCGGAGAACGAATGCTCCAGGTCCGGCGCGGCCGTCAGCGGTTCGATCGTCGCGTCGGGAAATCGTTCGGCAAGGATGCGGCGCAGGCGAGCGCGGAATTGCTCGCGCGTGATGCGTACGGCGGCGCGCGGAGAATCGGTGCGCAGGAACTCCAGGCGTCCCGGTTTTGCGCGGCCGAATCGCCGGACCTCCAGCACGATCCGATCTTGCGATTGTTCGCGGACGCGCAGAATTCGGCGCGTCAGATTATTTTCAGCGGACCAGAGGTGGACGAGGGGATTCTTGCCATCGCGATGGAGTTCGCAGTGCAGCGCGGCAAGTTCCGCGAGCCATTCGCCGTCCTCGCGGACTTCGGTGCTCCCGGATGCCGCCATCGCGACCAGAGCGCGGTCGAGTTCGGCCCAATCGTTCATATACAAACCACCACTCGTTTAGAGACAGTTGCTGCCCGGCTATTCCAGGATCAGGCCGGTGACGCGGATAGAAGGATACTGCTGATCCCACTGGGAGGGAATACCCTGTTCAATCGTGATCTGAAATTCGCGCTGCTCCCCCACCCGCAGCGGCGCATCGGTGCGACGAATCGGGCGTTCGGTTTCGCGCAGGATGACCTGATGGAAGGTATCGTGGAATTCGACCGACACCTCAACTGCATCAACCGCCCGCGGGCCGCCGTTTGAAACGATTCCTCCTACGTAGGTGAATTCCTGATTCAGGAGATTGGTGGAGTGCGACAACTGCAGATTTTGAAAGTGTATCTGCGCGGCGTAGGCTTGTTCGGCTGCGCCGAATGGCAGCGTGACGTCCGCCGCCTGCCGAGAGGGTGTGATGAAATGACTCAGCAGCACGATCGCTCCGGCGACAATCAGGATTACCACGGCGCCGGCAGCCAGCGCAGCCGGGAATCTGCTTCGCTCCTCCTGGTCTATTTCGCCCGGTTCCATTGTTTTCTGGTTTCCTCAACGGCCAAATGAAAGGCGCAGGATCAGCGGCTCGGGAAGCCCGGCCTCCGTCATGCGCTTCTGCACGTCTTGCACATCATAGGGCACGCGCCAGAACTCGACCGAGTCATTCTCCAGATCCGCGATTGCAAATGCCGCGCGCGTGTCTCCGTCTCGCGGTTGGCCGATCGAGCCCGGGTTCAGCAGATAGGCCATGCCTCGTGCGAGCTTGATCGTAGTGGACTCGTTGGGGAACGCCGGCCTGGTTTGCAGCGTAGCGACATCATGGCCGCGAAGCGTGAATCCACCCTGAATGTGGGTGTGGCCAAAGAACACCACGGGCGTGGGAGCGCCCAGCAAGCCATCGGCCGCCTGCTCGGGCCCGAAGACATATTCGTCTTCGTCATATACCGCGCCGTGAACGATGGAAAAAGTGCTGGCTCGAACGGGGCCTTTCGGAAGTTTCTCGAGATACTCAAGATTTCCCGGTTGAATGCGTTCGCGCGTCCACAGCACGGCGGCGTGCGCGACGGGATTGAATTCCTCCGGATTCGTCAGGCCGGTGACGGCCTTGTCGTGATTGCCGCGGATCGTGACGGCATCCAGCTCGCGCACGCGCTCGATCACTTCGTTGGGATCGGGGCCATAGCCCACCAGATCGCCGAGGCAGACGGCCTTGTCCCATTTCCCGCGCACCACGTCGAGGACCGTGTTGAAGGCGGTTATATTCGCATGAATGTCGCTCAGTATCAGATACCGCACGCTAATGTTCCCCCCGACAAGACGACCATAATAGACGAACACGCGCCCGCTTGCACCACGAGCGCACGCCGCGAGCGAAAATATTCAGGCTTCAGCGGATCAGCATCGCGTCGCCATAGCTGTAGAAGCGGTAGCCGGATTCGACCGCATGGCGATACGCGCGCAGGACGTTCTCCTGACCGGCAAACGCTCCCACCAGCGCAAGCAGACTCGACTGCGGGAGGTGAAAATTCGTGAGCAATTGATTTATGATGCGAAAAGTCTTGCCAGGGTAAAGAAATATTTCCGCTTCGGCTTTTCCCGGTTTGATAGCACCATCGCGCCCGGCATTTTTCTCCGCTGCATCCTCAAGCGCCCGCACGACCGTGGTGCCCACGGCCAGTACGGGGCGATTAGCCTGCCGCGCTCGCTCGATCGCGGCCACGGTTGACTCGGGAATGTCGTAATCCTCGGTGTGAATCTTGTGATCTTCCAGGCGCTCGGCGCGGACCGGCTCAAATGTGCCGAGTCCCACGTCGAGCGTGATTTCCGCGATTTCGATTCCGCGATCGCGCAGCCGCCGCAGAATTTCGGGAGTGAAATGCAATCCCGCTGTGGGCGCCGCCACCGCGCTTCCTTGCCGCGCGTACACCGTTTGGTAGCGCTCGCGATCGAGCGGCTCGTCTTCGCGCTTGATGTACGGAGGCAGCGGTATGTGGCCGAGGCGCGCGAGGGTTTCATCGAAGCCGTTCCTGGAGCTGAAGCGCAGCACGCGGAGCCCATACTCGCCGCGCGCTTCCACCCGCGCTTCGAGCTCGCCTTCGCCGAAAACAATTCGCTCGCCCACCGGGATTTTTCTGCCGGGCCGCACCAGAGTCTCCCATGTGTCCGCATCCAATTTCCGGACAAGCAGAACCTCGATGGGAGCCTGGAGGAATTCACCACGCGCGGGATTATTTCCGCCGGGCGGCTCCGCATGAATTCCCGCTCGCCGTCCGAACAGGCGCGCGGGCAGCACCCGCGTGTTGTTGACTACGATGAGCTCTTCGCCGCGAAGCAGCTCCGGAAGCTCCCTGAAGTTGCGATCGTCCCACGCGCCGCTGGCGCGGTCGAGCAGCAGCAGGCGCGAAGCATCGCGCTCGTCGAGCGGGCGCTGCGCGATTCTCTCTGCCGGCAGATCGAAGTCGAAATCGCTTACATTCATTCGCCGCTGCCTGTCAGGAACCCGTCGCAGGACGTTCGGCGATCAACGCGACTTCCTGCATCTCGGCGTGGATGCGGCGGTTCGTGGCGAGCATTTGCGGGCCGCCCAGCTCGTACGGGGCGCCGCTCATATCGGTGACTCGTCCGCCGGCCTCTTCGACGAGTAAGACTCCGGCGGCCGTATCCCAAGAGTGCAGGTTGAATTCCCAGAACGCTTCGAAGCGGCCGCACGCGACCGAGCAGAGATCGAGCGCAGCGGAACCGTCTCGGCGTACTCCGTGCGAGCGCAGCGTGAACTCCCAGTAATAATTGATATTCGCGCTCCGCTTGCGCTGGTGCGTGGGGAAGCCGGTGGCCACCAGACTGTATGCCAGTTTTTCGATGGGCGACACGTGAATTCGCTTGCCGTTCAAATACGCGCCTTCTCCGCGCGCGGCCGTGAACATCTCGTCGCTGACCGGATTAAACACAACGCCCGCGACCGGCCGGCCTTCTTCCGCCAGGCCAATCGAGACGGCGAAGCAGGGATAGCCGTGCGCGAAATTCGTCGTGCCGTCGAGCGGGTCCACGTGCCAGCAATATTTCGCGCCAGCCGCTGCGCTGCCGCTGCCCTCTTCGGCGATGATCGCGTGGTCCGGATAATGCTTCCGCAGCCGCGCGACGATCAAGGCTTCGGAGCGGCGATCCGACTCCGTGACGATATCCACTTCACCCTTGTAGGAAATCTGCTTAGGGCGGTCGAATTCCGGGCGGAGAATGGCTCCCGCTTCGCGCGCGATTTCAATGGCGACATCCAGGAATTGGCTCATGGAATTTGGATCGTGCCCCGCCGCAATTACGGCGTCGGGGCGGGCGTGAAATATTCCTTCCGGTAGCGGACGGTGTAATCGCCCTTCACGTCCAGCTGGATGTGGCGATTGCTCGCGGGAGGCGGCACCGGGCGCGGGTAATATCCCAGCAGGTACTGCGTGCGCAGCTCGCGGTCAATGCGGTCAAACATGTCGTCAATCTGGTTCATATCGTCGAGAGTGAACATGTCGCCGCCCATGCTGTCCGTGATCGTGATCAGAGCGTGTTCCCCGGCGGTGTTGCGGCCATTCTCGTTTTTCACCGGACGGATCAGGACCGTGTAAAGCAGGGCCCCGGAGGCCACGGCCGTCCGCCGCGTCTCGTCGAACTTCGAGACGCTGGTGGTTTCCCCGCCATCGGTCACCAGCACGATCGCGCGCCGGCGTCCTTCCGGACGGCGCTTCAGCGCGTTCGAGCCCAGCACAATCGCGTCGTAAATTGACGTGCCCGCTCCCGGAGCAATCTGCCGCACGGCCGTCTGCAGCTTCGGCACGTTGTCGGAAAAGTCCGAAAGCCTCGTGACCGTCTCCGCAAATTCAAACACGCCGAGCGTATCTCCGGGGCGCACGACCTGGCGGATAAAATGCGCCGCCGCTTCCGTCTCGAATTTCAAATCCTTGAATGTGCTGATGCTCGCATCCACCATCAGCGCCAGATCGAGCGGCCGGTTGGTTTCTGCTTCAAACACTTCGAGTTTTTGCGGCACGCCTTCTTCGGAAATCTGGAACGCGTCCTGGGTGAGATCCGGCATCGGCTTGCCGTTCGCGTCCGTGACGCTCGCCAGAACGTTGACGAGGTCGGTTTGCACGCGAATTTCGTTTCCGCGCCGCTGTTGTCTTGCGCCGGAAGGCGCGGCAGATAACACTCGCGCCGCGCCCAGCGGAATCGCGAGCCACGCCGCCGCTAAGAACGCTCCGGCTGCCATTGTCGCCGTGACCAGCGCGAGATACCAGGATGGTTTGTAGGTCGCGGCTTTAGCCGCGACATCAAACCCGCAAAGCGAGGACGGCTCTAGCCGCTGAAGTTCCCCTCCTTTGGAGGAGCGGCTTTTTTTCGAGGCTTGTTTAGCCATTAAGAACTAGATTCACTCGGGCCGGAAATGGCTTCCTGCGAAGGGACCTCGCCTTCGGCCCAGACGGCGCCTCCGGCAAAATATTCCTTTTTCCAGATCGGCACGGCGCGCTTGAGCGTGTCAATCGCGTAGCGGCAGGCGTCGAATGCCGCTCCGCGATGCGCCGCGCTCACGGCGATCCAGACGCTCGTCTCGCCGATCTCGAGGCGCCCAAGCCGGTGGACGATCGCGACGCGGCGAACGGAAAATTTGGCGCGAATCTCGGCACCGATCTCGCGCATCTTGGCATAGGCCATCGGCTCGTAGGCTTCGTATTCGAGGTACAGCGTCTTCCCGCCTTTGAAATTGTTGCGCACGAAGCCGTCGAACGCCACGAGCGCCCCGTCTTCCGGCGCCTTCAGGCCTTCGATGATCTCGCGCGGACGAATCGGCTCCCGCACGAGCTGAAATATGTCTTCCCCGACGGCGGTCTGCTGGCCGCCCCCTTGTCCACCCCCTTGCCCACCACTAACCGGCGGAAGAAATGCGACTTCGTCTCCGCTCGCGAGCGGCGCGCGCCAGCCGGAATATTCCTGATTCACGGAAGCGGCGACGGAGGCGCGAAATTCGGCGAGCTTGGGGAAGCGGCGGCCGTAGCGCTCGAAAAGATCCTCGACGCGAGCGCCGTCGGAAAGCTCGGCGTCTTCCTGGGCGACGCCGGTGATTTCCTTAAGCTGGCCGAAGAAGAGAACGCGGACGCGCATCGCTATCATTCTATCGCGACGCCGCGCCAACAAGAAGCGCGCCGGACTTCCAGTCGAAGATTTAAGTGTAGCGCCGCGGACTTTAGCACGGCAGCCGTTTCCTTTATAACGGCCGCCCTTCAGGCGGCCGGATTCGGCGCAGCCTGTCCGTACGCCGAAAGACCCAGGGCCGAAAAGCCCCACGCTCAAAACCAAACATGGGGCACCCGGCAAAGCCGTTGGCCGCCCGACTGACAGGCGTAGTTCTCGGGGATGCTTTGCGGGTAATACGTTAGATTTCGACTTTGACTTTCATCCGTCGAATCCCTTTCTCAAGCATCAGTTTGGTGCTTGCAGCCATGGCGTTCACTTCTAAACGCGTCGCCAAAGCCTTGCGGACAAAGATCAGTTGGTGAATCTCTTCGCGTGTAAACTCCCCTGTGCCCTTTTTCTCTAGCATTGTCGCAAGTTTTCGAAGGTCCTTTGCGATCTTTTGATTCAAGCCTCGGTTTTTTGCCTGCATCCACCGAAGAGTTTGCAGCGAGGTATGCGCCATATCTGAGATTCCTTTCTGAGACCGGGACTCCAATCTAGATATCAGTTCTCCATCACGTTTCTTAGACTAGCGAACAGCGTCTTTATCCAGTCTTCATAATCTCCCGGTACGAATGTTGCGTCCGCACCGTCCCTTTGAATAATAAAATCCGCCTGAATCCGAAACACATATGTCTGGATTCTGATGATTGGATTCACAGCGTCACCACCAGTCCACTGATAGTTTTCGGGGAGCAGACCTTTCTCAAGTTGAATCCATGGTGTGACGTGGATATCTAACTTATAGTGCTTGCTCCTGTCCAGCCGCACGATGTAGGAGCCGCCGCGCCTTGTTTCCCATTCACTTGGTGACATGAAGGCGAAAGATATAGCCGAATCCTTCGGCAGTTTAACGGGGGATTCTGATTTGAACCACCAAGGAAACAAGTTCGAGTCTGAGACCGACAGGTTGGCGATAACTTGATCCCTCGGATGACTCTCGACATCAGGAATATCAATCGGCGGGATATCGAACGCTATCCTGCCGCCAGTCATCCCACTTCCTGCGCCAGCCGCCGATAAGGATCATTCGATTCCTGAGGCGGATCGGAAAGCTTATCTGGCGGCTTATTCGCGTCCGGGACGAATGCGCGCGTCGTGGGAGTATTTTGTTTCGTGGCCGCAGACGGCAAAAGATTTCGCACAGATGTCGCAGACCAAGTTGACGATGCCGGTGCTCTCAATTGGTGGCGACAAGTCCTTGGGAGAAGCGTTAGGGGACCAAATGAAATTGGTCGCAACCAACGTGACGGTCGTGATCGTCAAGAACGCGGGCCACTGGATACTTGAGGAACAACCGAAGCAGACGACCGACGCCCTGGTGAAGTTTCTCTAACATTCACAGTCGAGGCGCACTTGATTGGCATTGGATAACCGGCTACCCGGAAGTAATCCTCAAGTCCTGATTAACGCGGTGACCGGATAAGTAGGTTCTGGGAGCGACATGTCCGGTTATCCGACTCATCCGGAGTTAGCCGAAATGCCTCGCTCTTTTTGATTACCCAGACGGAAGTCAGACTTGTCGCTATTTTGTAGCCGGGATTTTCTCTAAGGTTCCGGGCGGAAGCATGTGAGTCATGGTTGCTGACAGTGGCACAGCTTCCAGAGCCTATCGAAGAAGTCCTTTGCGCCTGAATCAACAGGAAGAGCGCCGGAATATGCCGGCTGATCTCCCGTCAGATCGATCACCGCCATGAGGCCAGAGGGATTCCGGAAGACGAACCGCAACTGCGGCGCGGCGGGCCCAACATCATTGGGAAGGAGGCTCCCCAACTGGCAGTGAAATTCCTTGTCGTAAGTGCTACGAAAAAACGCTGGCGCGGCTCGATCCACGCCAAGATCACCTCTGTAAGAAAGCGAACTACCCTTTGAGTCTAGAGAACTCGATCGGCCAGACGTTGATTGGAACGAAAGATGAGTGAACAGCAACGCCGTCCCGGACGAATTTCCGAAATCGCGCGGATGCGCAGGAACGTCGAGCGACCCAGTCAAACCGGTCGCCGGGTCGAGCACGGCTATTCGGAGACGCTGAGTGTCCCGTTTTGGCACAAAGACTATGACGTTTCGGATGTCCTTAGCTTGCAACGAGTGGTCGGCTCCCTCGGATATAGTTTGCGAAATATCGCGCTCATAAATCCGAAATGTCTCGCGTTTCGGATCGTATTCGCATATTCCCGCCTGCAATATAATAGCATTCGAACCGCTGGCCGGCGTGAGGCTCAAACCACTCTACGAAATCGTGAGCAGGTACCTGCTTTCGCCTGATTCGCCCGCGTTTTTCGATGGAGGAAGGGTCTGCGCCGTAAGAGGAATCAACGGAACGGGCAACGCAGAAGCACAGGCTTGCTTGAGCAACT
>Ga0224550_1000270_pt1 | contig 11212 bp, 10 predicted proteins | sample 714P31014metaG_FD_179905 | JGI IMG/M metagenome (GOLD analysis project Ga0224550, IMG submission 179905) | Peat soil microbial communities from Stordalen Mire, Sweden - 717 P3 10-14 | ecosystem: Environmental > Terrestrial > Soil > Wetlands > Peat | place: Sweden: Norrbotten County, Stordalen...
ATCGTTGGCGGTAGAGCGCGGGATCGTTGCACAATTATTTCGAACAGTTCACATGGCTTTACGCAAAGAGGATCTGCTTTGATGCCAACCCCTCTATTCTGGTAGCAACGTGGGACAACGGGCTATTCAGCGTCACTGGGAAAATGGTCCATCAAGAACTCGCCAATCAATCGGTTCGCAGTCTGGTGGCCGATGGACGTGGAAGAGTGCTCGCAATTGTTGGCGGGCATTCGCTCTGTCGCCGATCCTCTGATGGCGAATGGACTGCGATAGCAAAAAGCGAATTCGACCTTTCATGCTGCGTGCGAATTGGAAACGTTGTCTTTGTGGGAACCGACGACGCACGTATTCTGCGCGTTGATCCTGACGGCGCGCAGCAATGCTTAACGGGTTTTGACTCCGTAGCGGGCCGCGACAAGTGGTACGCAGGATCGGCAATCGTCGACGGCAAGCGGGTGGGGCCGCCGCTTGGAATTCGTTCAATGGCGGCGACATGCGATGGCGCCGTGCTGCTGGTTAACGTCCACGTTGGCGGAATTCCGCGATCAACCGACGCCGGCTTAACTTGGCGGCCCACTATTGATATCGATAGTGATGTTCATCAGGTATGTGCGCATCCAACCCGGCCCGACATCGTGATCGCGGCGGCGGCGGTCGGTCTCTGCATTAGTCGCGATGCTGGAGAAACATGGACTATCGAACAGCGAGGACTTCACGCCCATCATTGCTCTGCGGTTGCTTTTGGGAGAAACGACATTTTCGTGTCAGCAACCACCGACCCTTTTACGACGCAAGGCGCAGTCTATCGACGCCCGATCGACGGCAACGGTCCGCTACAGCTCTTGGGCGGAGGCATGCCGCAGTGGATCAGCGGCAAAGCCGATACAGACTGCATCGTGACCCGAGATTCAATGGTCGCTGTGATCGACCGATCGGGATGCCTTTACGTGTCGCACGACGATGGTGCTACCTGGTCGTGTCCATTTGATCATGTAGCCGTTCCAAGCGGGCTTCATATCTGTTGACCTGGTCACGTCGCCGCAGGCAGTTTAATGGGTCCTGATGCTAATTTGCGATTGCCGGCGACTAACTCGAGGGCTTTGCGGAGAAAATCTCGGGATGCGCAGCGTGGCTGCCGGCACCGGCGGCGACGACCTGCAGTTCCAAGCTCACCGGAACCTTCACCGGGGGTAAACACGCGGACATGCTGCATGCTTGAAAGCGGAGCGTCACGGGAATTGTGGCCGCTCCCAGCGCGGCGCCATCGTCCGCGGTCAGCCGCAGCCGGAGCGTGACGCTGCCGGAGTAAACATTCAGCGGCTTATCCGGCGAGAACGGAAATTTCTCGTCGCGGCCAGCGGGATAGATCGCCTCAGCCAGCTTGAAGCCCGGGGGAAGCTGCGGCGTAAGCGTCGTCGGGATCAGGTAACTGTCCGACGGCTTGTGCGAGTTCATATGGTAGCCGCTCGCGATCTTCACCACGACCGCCGCTTGGAATTCCTTGCCTCGCGGCACGGGATCGAGCGAAACGAAGGAGTGCGTGGTCACGATCTCGGAGGGACTCTTGGGGGCCGCGTTATCCTGCGCCGGCGTAGCGGCGGCGCCCGAAATCAGGATCAAGGCAGACAACGCGAAACCGAATGCACATCGCATGGCGAGTTTCATAGCTGGCTCTCCACGTCCTTCACGATCTGGTTTTCGTTCAAGGACCCGATATATCTCTTCGCGATTTTGCCGTCGCGGGTAATCAGGAAACTCGTGGGCATTCCCAGCAGGCCGCCGAATTTATTCGAGATGTCGTCGCTGCCCATCACGATGGGATAGTTCATGGTCATTTGCTGGCCGCCCACGTTGAATTGCGTGTTGTGGATGAACGCATCCACGGTCTTCTCTTCGTCGTTGGTGGCCGCGCCCAGCAGCGTGAAGCCCTTGGGGCTGTACTTCTGCTGCATGCCGATCAGGATGGGAATCTCGCCGCGGCAAGGTTCGCACCAGGTGCCCCAGAAATTCACGAGCACCACTTTCCCTTTGAAGCTGGCCAGCGTCACATCCTTGCCCTGCAAATCCTTGAAAGTGACGTCCGGCTCATCCGCGAGAGCAGCGGGATTGCTCGCCGAGCCGGCGGCGGGCACTCCGATCTTGCAGCCGGAGAAACTTACGGCGACCGCCAGGATTGCGATTGCCAGTAGAAATGCCGCATGGGGCCTGTTCATCTTCGACTCCGGTTACTTCACAAACCGATTTAGAAACGTCAACCGCTGCGAAAGCCAGGTCAGCTCGTTGAAGAAAATCAGCCCTCCGATGAAGAGCAGCAGGGCTCCGCTGAAAACTTCGACGGTATGAAGGTGTTTTCGGAAGCGCTTGTAAAACTTCAAGAAGCGGCCGATGCCGACAGCGGTCAGCAGAAATGGAATCGCCAGCCCCGCGGAATAGCACGCCAGCAACAAAATACCCTGACCGACGGTGTCCTTTGTGGCGGCCACCGCGAGCACGCTCGTGAGAATGGGTCCGATGCAAGGCGTCCAGCCGAAGGCGAACGCAAAACCAAGCAGAAATCCGCTCACAATTCCGGGCTGTTTGCCTCCGCCGACATTGCGCAAATGGACGTCGCGGTTCAACCAGCGCGTCATCGAGGGTCCCAGCAGAAAAATCAGCGACGCGGCATAAAACTGCACGGGCTTGATTTCCAGCGTGTTCCCGTAGCGCAGGTTGAGCGCCAGCCCCGCCAGGATCAGCACGGCTCCCGCGATCAGCCCGATGCGGACCGAAATCTTTACCAGCCATCCCACCAGGTGCAAGCCGAAAAGGATGATCAACGCGCCGGCAATCGGCGCAATCAGGGTCTTATTCCGCAGCATGAATGAGCCGACCGCGCTTGCGGAGGCGCCGAGCGTGATAAAGACCACCGAAAAACCAATCACGAACGCAAAAGCCAGGGCCAGCAGCCTGCCGGTGGAGGAGCCCTCGCCTTCCTTCAATTGCTCCACGCCAACGCCCGAGAGCATCGAGACGTAGCCCGGAACCAGCGGCAGCACGCACGGCGAAAGAAAAGAAATTATGCCCGCAAGAAACACACCAAAGATGGATATATCCATCGGAATCCTTTCGCCACTTCCATGCCCTGGGAGTAAGAGATTACAGCGTCACTCTCTGCAGAGACTTCGCCAATATTCCCACAACGATTAGACGTGCGCCAATGGTTTTTGGTTCTGGCGCCGGGCCGGGGGCAGTGAAATTCCACCATGTGAAACACAAACCCGACAGCGCGCGCGGCGCCGTCTGCCGCCGGAATTCGCTAAGCGGCTGGCCTATCAGCGCGGTGCGGCAATCGGTATTTGGCAGCGCAGATGCCTTTACCAACGCTGCGCGCCCAGCCGCTGGAGCCGCAAGCGGCGAGACGATTCGCCGGTTGCGGTGGCGGGCTCGTAAAAATTCTTGCCGGGAGGGCGCGGGATGACACCCAATCGAGTGACCGCGGCGCGCGTCGCCGCTGCGTTCGTGGCCGTGGCGCTGTTCAACTTCGGATCGGACGCGCTGCCGGCCGACCTGGCGGCAGTGCTCCTGACCGTGGCCGCGATCGCGCTCGATGGCCTGGACGGTTATCTCGCCCGCAGCCGCGGCCTGGCGACTCCGCTGGGCGCGCAGATTGACATCCTCGGCGACCGCGTTGTGGAGAATCTTTTCTTCACATTCTTCGCCGTCGGCGGGCTGATTTCGCTCTGGGTGCCCGTGCTGTTCTTCGCGCGAGGCGCCGTGACGGATTTCCTTCGCGGGCTCGCCGCGCGGTCGGGGCGCAACGGCTTCGGCCGCAGCTCGATGCTCGACACCTGGTGGGGGCGAACGCTGGTGGCTTCGCGCGCGAGCCGCGGCGCCTATGCCATTTTGAAGTGCGTCTGCTTCTGCTGCCTGGGCATATTGCTGCCCCTGCGGCATCTGCCGCTTGCCCAATTCAACGCATGGCTGCTGAGCGCAGGACAAACGCTCACCGGCATTACCGCGACATTTTGCCTGGTGCGCGCAATTCCCGTGATCTGGGAGGGGCGGCGATATTTTGCGACGGCAAAAAAAGCCGCGCCGGTAATGGCCGCCGGAGCGATTCGATGAACTCGCCTGAAAGCATCGGAGCCTTTTTCGATCTCGACGGCACTCTCGTCGCGCCGCCCTCGCTGGAATGGCAATTCCTCGGCTACCTGCTTGGGCGCGACGCAATTGGCGGCGCGGAGATTGGCCGCTGGCTCGGCCAGTGCGCGAAACACTTGTTCCGCGACCCGCGCGCCGCGACCACCGGCAACAAAATGCATCTCGCCGGCTTGCGCGAGTCGCTTGTGGCTGACTGGGCCAATTCCGTCGCGCCGGATTCTCTGCGGATTTTTCCGGCAGGAATCGAACGCGTGGCGTGGCACTTCGCGCAAGGGCATCGCGTTGTTCTGATCAGCGGAACCCTGACGCCTCTCGCGGAGGCCCTGGCGCGGCGGCTTCCCGGCCCAGTCGAAATCTGCGCGACCGATCTCGAGGCGCGCGGCGGCTATTGGACCGGGCGGCTTGATGGCGAGCGCATGAGCGGCGAAGCGAAGGCCCGCGCCGTCCGCAGCCTCGCGGCGCGGTTGGGTCTCGCGCTGTGGGAGAGCTACTCGTACGGCAATTCCATCACCGACTTGCCGATGCTCGATTCGGTGGGGCATCGTGTGGCCGTGAATCCCACCGGCAGGCTGCGCCGCGTCGCGCGCAGAGAAGGTTGGCAAAGCTGCGATTGGGAGGCATCTGTTGTCGCGAGCCCCGATGGGCCCGTGCGGCGGCTTTCGCCGAAGGCGGCGCGATGAAAATTTCTCGCCCGGCGCCCTGGGACGAGCGAGCCCGCGGACGCGCAATTTCCTGGGACGGCGCCTGCATCCCTTCCACGGATTCGCGATTGCTCTCGCGCTGGATTGACGAGATCCGCAGCGCGTGCGGCGCGTTTGAGTGGGTTACGTTCGCCTATCTCGCATGGCTTGGCGCCATACTAATCCGTTTTCACCGGAACATCCCGCACGCCGCAGCGCTTCTGGCCGTGCATATCGCGATTGCAGCCGGAATCATGGGCCTCGCGTGGTCGGCCGCGCGCTCACCGAGCCCGATCGTGCGTTTCGCGCGCTGCTGGTATCCGCTGCCGCTCTACATCTTTTCCTTCGAGGAGCTTGGCGGGCTGGTTCACGCCATATTTCCAGGGTGGTTCGATCGCTGGCTCATCGCGTTCGACTACACTTTCGCGGGCGTACATCCCTCGATCTGGCTCTCGCGCTTCGCTTCACCGGCGCTGAACGATGCCATGCAGTTCGCGTACATGACTTATTTTCTGTACCTCGTGATCCTGCCCGCGATTCTCTACGCGCAGCGCGATCGCGTGGAGTTCTGGACGGTGATGACCTCGACCGCCGTGGCGCACTATTCCGTTTACGTGATCGCGGTGCTGCTGCCGGTCGAGAGCCCTTACTATTCGCTGGCCGCGCTGCAGACGAAAACGCTGAACGGCAGTTATTGCACGGCGCTCATTGAATTCATCGAGCGCTTCGGGCGCGTCCACGGCGCGGCGTTTCCGTCGGCGCACGTGGCCGGCTCGATGGTGGCGATTCTCGCGTCGTGGCATTACCGGCGATGGCTGTTCTGGGTATGCCTGCCGTTTTTTGCGGGCATGTGCGTCTCGACCGTGTACGGCCGCTACCACTATATGGCGGATGTTCTCGGCGGCCTCGCCGTGGGCATGATGGGTTTTTCGGTGGGGACGCGGCTCATGCGGCGGAGGGGAGCGCTGCCGGGCGGTCAAAGTGTGGCCTCGTCCGCGCAACGAGCGTTCGCGCCACACGCTGCTGACTGATGCCGAACACCGTAACTAGAACGGGAGCATTGTTTATGGTGCTCGTCTTTTTTGCGCCTCTCGTCTATGGTCAGCACGAAATCACGGTTCGCGTCGTAGATGCCAAATCGGGAAAGCCGGTCAAGAAAGCTTACGCCGGGATCTACGCGTGGAGTGGGACCTGGGACGGCATGGTAACGAAGAACACGAAGATCATCAGCGACAAGCACTCCAGCGGGGGCGATGGGTCAATTTTTGTTGTGTTGCCGGCGCGCCAATCACCAGAAGCAACGCTCGTCTTCTCGAAGTCCACAAAAACTGACAATGCGGGGAGAATTATTATTCACATGCCCGACGACACTCCCGAACGGATCGCCGTGACATTTTCCCCACTGAAGTTTGTGGCTACATGCGGCATATTTTCCCCCGGAGGCGCATTCAATTCCGGGCTGGTCCTTTTGGGCTCGACGAACCAGATCAACTCTAAAATCCAACTATCGGCTGGCCCGGGGGAAGTCGTGATTCTTGTTCACAAGGTTTCGGCCTGGCACAACATGCTGCAAGAGATTCCCTAGCTGCTCGCGAGGAATTCCGGATGCCCCTTGTGCCACTCCGTGGCCTCTTCATAGGCCAGCGCGATCGCGAGCAGCCGCGCTTCGCCCCAGCGCGGACCCATGAGCTGCAATCCCACGGGCAAGCCCTCGCGCGTGAATCCGCAGGGGATGGAGATGGCAGGGAATCCGGTTTGATTGGCCGGCCGCGTGAGGCGCAAGAGCTCGGCGCGCACTATGTTGTCGCCTTCCCCCGGAGCGTGCACGGTGCGTGCACCGACACGTGGCGCGGGAATCGGCGATGTCGGCGCCAAAATGACGTCAACCTCTTCGAACGCCGCCTGAAAATCCTCGACGATTTGGCGCCGCTTCGGAAGCGCGCGAAGATAATCCACGGCGAGCAGCTTGTGGCCCATTTCCAGGTGTCCGCGGACGTCGTCTCCATATTCCGCTGCGCGCGCCGGATAATAGCCTTGCGATTCGTGATAGTCGTTAATCTCGGCGATGACCAATTGGCTGGCCTGGTCAATCGCGCCCGTCAAACGGGGCAGCGAAACCTCCTCGATGCGCGCGCCCAACGATTCGAAGTTTTTCGCGGCCGCTTCCACCAGGCGCCGGACCTCATTATCCAGGCGCTCGAAAAAGAATTCCTTCGGCACGCCGATCCGGAACCGCCGCGGGAGACTCTTGCGCAACTTGCGGTGATCGGGACGCGTCTGACCGCGAGGATATTTTCCGGCAATCGCTTCGAGCAGGATGCACGCATCGGTCACGCTGCGCGCAATCGGTCCGGCATGATCGAAGCTGATCCCCAGTGTCACAACCCCTGCTGTGCCGACGAGGCCGAACGTCGGCTTCAATCCGACAATCCCGCAAAGCGCGGAGGGAATGCGGATCGAGCCTCCCGTATCCGTGCCCACCGAAGCGAAGCCCATTCCCGTGCCAACGGCCGCCGCCGATCCCCCGCTCGATCCGCCGGTAATCCGATCGCGCGCCCACGGGTTGCGCGAGCTGCCGTAATGGGGATTCTCGCCGGTGATGCCGTACGCGAATTCGTGCATGTTCGTCTTGCCGAGCAGAATCGCGCCGGCTCGCGCGAGTTTTTCGGCGACGTCGCTATCCGCCTCCGGCACGAAATCCGCCAGAATCTTCGATCCGGCGGTGGTGCGAATCCCGCGCGTCCAGAAATTGTCCTTGAGCGAAATCGGAATTCCGTGGAGCGGGCCGCGCGCGCGGCCGCGATGAATTTCGCGCTCCGCCGTTTTGGCCTGGCGCCGTGCGCTTTCGGCGAGGACCGTCAGGAAAGCGTAGAGCGAGGAATTCCAGCGCTCGATCCGTGCGAGCGACGCCTCCACCAGATCGAGAGGCGAGATTTCCCTTCGCCGCAGCAGCCGCGCCGCCTGCTCGATGGAAAGAAACGCCAGCTCGGATTCGGAATGGGCGGTCATTTGATTCGGCCTAAAAGATTTTCTCCTGGCGCCGCAGATTCCCGGCCGAGCCGAGATTCGCGATGCGGAATACGACGCTGAACTGATTCTCGTTGCGAATCGTGCCGAACGAAAAGCGGCGATATTCAAACCCAACGCCGCAGCACGAGCCGTTGTAGGCCACCTCCACGATCTGGTTTTGAAAGGCCTCCTGAACGAAATCGTAGCTGGCCCCGAGCGTGACGTTCCAGCCATGGCGGTTCTGATCTCCGTAGCCCACGAGCGTCCGAATTTGATTCGAGTGCTGCTCGAAATTCGGCGGCGGCGGCGAAGGATTCAGCGGGAGATTGAGCGTGGAAAAGTGCGCGAGCGTGAGGAACGATTCCTTATAGGGCTTGAATTTCAGCAAAGTCCCGATGGCGGTCATCCGGTTGCGCTGCGGATCGTAGTTCACGATGAACTGCGTGTCGAATCGCTTGCCCGGCTCGATGGTGAGGTCGCTCACGATGGGCGAAAAACGGCGCGCCGCGTCCGCAAACGCGAACGGCGTGAGGGCGTCGAGCGTCTGAAACACGTTGGGCTGGCCCGGCACGAGCGCGCCGCCGAACGTGGGATCGAAGAAATATTTTTGCGTCAGCCGCCAGGTGATGAACTCTTGGGCGTCACCGGAGCCGGTGCGGCGGTAGAGGCGCTGCGTGACTCCGTACTCGATTTCGTTGGTGTCGGTCAGCGTATCGTCCTCATCGAAGCGCAGGAACCGTCCGAAATCGTTCACGCCGCTGACGTAACGATACACGGCGTAGGGTTCGATCACATGTTTCCACTTCGTTTCGCCGGCATCGTAAACACGTTCGAAAACCGGCATGCGGATATCCACGGATAGCTCTTCGGTGTCGCGGAAGAGCCCCTGATCGAGAAACGTTCCGCTCCTCAGTTGGCCGCCGTAATACGTCGAGCGGAAAGTGAAGCTCGGCGTCACGCTGAGCCACTCGCCAAAATGCAATGGGATCGTCACGCTCGGGGCGATTTCGCTGCGTTCGACGAATGCCGGCGTTTCAAACGGCGTCACGTTTTCGTCGCGACTTGCCGCGCCTGTGAATGCATCGAAGGAAAAATAGATCGGGATGCGTCTGAAGAAGGCCTGGTCCACCGAGCTGATTCGCGCTTCCGGAGCGGTGCGCAGCGTGATCGAAGTCTGCGGCGAGGCAGTGAGATAGTTCTGGTAGCTGAGCGCCGCGAAATTGACGCTGAAACCGTCGAAATTGTTCGTCAGGAACGCCGAATTGCGCACCTCGGAATTTACCGCTTCCTTAAAGGTCTCCGACCACGCAAGACGAAACGTGAGAGACGTGAGCTGATCGAGATCGGCCACCGCGCGCCAGCCGCCCGGCAGCATAGATGTAAACAGGAGCTTCGCTTCGTGGCCGCCCTGCTTGACCGGCGGCTCACCGTCAATCACAAGGCCGCGGTCAATCACGCCGTAGTAACTGGCGTCGAACACCGCGCCCTCCCACGGACGCATACGAAAATCGCCCTTCTGGCTCCAGCCGCGCTTGCTGTAATCCGCCGCACCAAGCGTCAAATCCATCCAGTCAAGCGGCGCCCAGTAAACCGAATCGCCGAGGACGTATCCCTTTTGCGATGTGTTCCCCAATTCGGGAACCAGGAACCCGGAATCGCGGCGCTGTTCGGCGGGAACCGTGGCGAACGGCAAGTAGAGAACTGGAATCGAATAAAGCCGGAAGTTGCCATTCTCGATTCGCACGGACTGCTTCAGCCGCACCGTCGCGGCTGGCGCATAAAATTTCCAGGTGGGGTGGCCTGGCTTACAGACCGTCAGCCACGCTTTGTGAATGCGATAGGTGTTTTCGTCGAGCCGGTCCGCTTCTTCCGCCTCGAAATAGAGCGGATTGGGGCTGATGAGCAGAGTGGGCATGGGGTGCCGCTGCATGGCGAAGGTCCCGCGGACGTGGTGAAAAGTGCCGCGGCCGGTGCGGAGTTCGTAACGCGCGTCGTCCGCTTCGACGTGTTGCGTCAGGTAATCGAGCTGCACGTGACCGTGCGCAACCACGACCTGGGTTTCGTTGTCGTATTCGACGTGATCGGCGCGCAGCCGCGCGTTCTCGTAGCGGACGTCCACGTGTCCATCGGCGTAGAAGATTTTCCCGGCCTGGCGCTGCTGGTCCGCTTCGAGCGTGGCCTCACCGCCGGCGGTGAGACCCACGAGCGGTTTCTGCGGTGTCGCCTGAGCCCACAGCGCTCGAGGAGCCACCGCGAAAAGCGGGAGCAGCGCCAGGTAAAGCGCCAGCCTGCGGACAGAAATCGAGAGAATCGCGTTGAGCATCGCCTAAGAAATGCAAAAAAGAAAACTGAGCCTAACACGCGCCTTCCGCGCCCGCAATCAGCGGCCCGATCGGGCGAGCCATCCCCCAAGTGCAGCGCGACGAATGAACTCCTGTTCGTCCAGTTACATTCGTCTCAGAGTCCTGGGGTGCGGCGCGTGTTGCCTGATCGGCCACACGAGTGTTGAACCCGCCACTCTCGAACGCCTCGGGCTCGTGATATGATCCGCACGTTCCACTGGATCTTCCGCAGCGCAAAACGGACCAGTGATACGTATCTGCTCGAAGTGTGGCGCCCTCTTGCTCGACGACACCGAAAGTTGTTCTTTCTGTGACGTTCCTGCTGTCGAAAATGGCGAAATTCCCGAGCCTGTAACCGTTGGAGCCGGCTCGCTCGCCGAGACTCCTGAGCCCGAATGGCGCATGGAGGTCTCCCGGCGCCTGGAGCAATACCGCACGCGCCGAGGTCACCTGCACCCGGACGACTCCCAGTCCGGGCTTCCCTTCCGGCAGCCAGCCTCGGTCCCCGACATCGAAGACGAAGTCCCTGAGCGCCCGCGCCTGCGGCCGGCGCAGCGCCAGCGTTCGGCCGAGCGCGTCGAGATCTGCATTCAGCCCGAGCTCAATTTCTCGAGTTCGCCGGACGACCGCGCACGGCCACAAACAGCTCTTGTGCCGGTTGCGACCCTGGCCGAACGCCGCTGGGCGGGCATCCTTGATGCGCTCTTTCTGGGCATCACGTGCGTGGGATTCATGAGCATGTTCCGGTCGCTCGGCGGGCAGATGACGCTGGAGAAAACCGATGCGATTGTATATCTCGCCGTGGCGTACCTTTTTTACGCTCTCTATTTCTTCCTGTTCACGGTGATGGCGGGCGCAACTCCCGGAATGCAGTTGCGCGGCCTGACCGTCGTGCGCCTTGACGGCAGCCTTCCTGACTCGCGCCAGCTTTTGTGGCGCAACTTCGGATACATGCTCTCCGGAGCGACGCTGCTGCTGGGATTCGTCTGGGCGGTCTGGGACGAGGACCATTTCACCTGGCAGGACCGCATGTCTCAGACC
>Ga0224550_1000271_pt1 | contig 11212 bp, 20 predicted proteins | sample 714P31014metaG_FD_179905 | JGI IMG/M metagenome (GOLD analysis project Ga0224550, IMG submission 179905) | Peat soil microbial communities from Stordalen Mire, Sweden - 717 P3 10-14 | ecosystem: Environmental > Terrestrial > Soil > Wetlands > Peat | place: Sweden: Norrbotten County, Stordalen...
TAGAACTGTAAACTCGCGCAAGCCTTCTGTGGACTCGACGCCGTCCGGGCTGGTTGTGTTAACACGCACTAGTTCTAGCCCTTTCTGGTCTTTCCATCGCTTCAAAACTTTACAGCGCACGATGCCGGGCTTCGGATAGTCACTGCCTGCGTCAAGAAGCTCAATTGTGAAAATCGGGACCTTGTCGATGAACACATGGTGGCGCTCTTCTGCGTCTACTAGATCTCATGCCACCCAACCGGGCTGGTGGTTGCCCACAAAACGGACGATTTGAACAGACAGGTTTTGCATGGCATGTGCCGACATGAAGCTACACAACATCCAACCCCTTCGCAACCGCTCTGGTTGTGGCTCAACTCCTGATAAGTCGGATCACCGGACAAATGAATTATCGCTTCACTTGTCCGGTTAGCGCTGCCGGCTCAACCGGTCGACGCAACACTTTCTCGAAGTCTACTCGCAGGAGTTTGAAATCCTAGAGTCTTTCTCGGACGCTGATTTAACCGCAGCGCCACTTTGTCCAGATCCGCTTGCGTATACCCAGACAGGTCGGTTCCTTTAGGGAAGTACTGTCGTAACAGCCCATTCGTATTTTCGTTCGTGCCGCGCTGCCAAGGACTTTGCGGATCACAGAAATAGACTTTCACATCCGTGGCCACTGTAAAGGTTTTGTGCTTGGCCATCTCTAGTCCGCGATCCCACGTCAACGAGCGACGCAGGGTCGCGGGAAGTTTACGAATTCCCCGGCTCAGGGCGGCGACCACAACAGCCGTGTCTTTGCTGGGCACCTTGATGAGCGTCGTAAAACGTGAATGACGCTCCACCAGGGTCACCATGTGACTGTTCTTTGAGCCGCTAATCAGATCGCCCTCCCAATGACCGGGAACAGCGCGGTCCTCGATCTCGGCAGGTCTTTCCCGGATGGAGATGGCATCGACGATTTTGCCGCGGGACTGTCCGCTGGCATCCGAGTGCTGCGAGCGACGTATGCGGCGCTTGGACCGCAGATGTCCCATCAGATCTTTTTTCAGCACTCCGCGGGCTTGAATGAATAGGCTACGGTAAATGGTCTCGTGGGACACGCGCAGGCTCTCGTCATCGGGATACTGGATCTTCAGCCATCCGGAAATCTGTTCAGGCGACCAGTCCAAAATCAGTTTACTCGCAACGATCTTCTGCAGCTTCTCGTGGATGGCCAGAAGGCACCGCTTTGGCCGCAAGGCCGACTCCCAGGCTGCGTGATCCGCTTCACTGGCTCGATACACAGGACGGCCACCGTGGCGTGCCACTTCCCGGCTCACCGTCGACGCAGCTCGCTCCAGACCTCTGGCTATCTCACGAATCGATGAACCGGAAGCGATCCCTCGAGAAATGTCCTCTCGTTCAGCCAGTGTGAGCGCCAGGAGCGACCGCTGACGGACTGGCGGAACAAACCCACCGTGATGCGACACCACACAGCGAATGGACGAATGGCTCTTGCCGAACGCGCGCCCAATCTCATGCAGCGACTGTCCCGCCTTCCAACGGCACTACAGGTCCCTCTTCTGCATCGCAGAAAGTCCAAACCGTTTCCCTTCGGCCACAGACACCACCTTTGAAACCAGATTTATACTAGATGGTGTTGCGTCGACCTGTTGAGACCGCCGCGTTTATCAGGCGCTTACGCTGCAGTCGCGGTCTTCACGAAGAGGGTAGTGAAAGTCGCTCGACCTTTGGTGTCACTTGTGTGATTATCTTGCCCGGCTACTTCCTCGGGCAGGACGCGATAAGAGTCCTGATCGAACCCTTCAACGCCCACCGCCAGACCTCGACAAGGGTCGTCGATTTCGTAATCCCAAAGCGATCGAGCCAAACAATCATCTGAGGCCAGCATTGCGCATTCTGGACCGGATCGGACACATCGAGAAAGGCCATGGAGAGCGGCTAGTTTGGCCGGTACGCCCTATCAAAAGGAGACAAGCTATGAAGGAAGCTGATCCGATTGGAGTTCCTCGTCGTCTCTTCGGAAATGTCGGACTTCCCCCGACTCGCAGAGATATCCTGAAATCATCTGCTTTCGCTCTGCTCCCATTTGCAACTGCTCTTCCGAATCATCCGTCACCTAACCAACAGCCGATGACCGCGAACGGTAGCACCGATCCTTACCCGATTCCCTGGCTTGACAAGTTTGGCAGCCACAATCAAGCCGCAGGCCTAAACAACGAACCCGGGCATATCTATCACTTCAAAGGTCGCGTAGTCCGCTGCAACAGCTTCACAGGCATGGGCACCGACAATAAAGGAAACCGCATCGCGTTCGGTGCTCCCTCGACGGACTACGGCGTGATGCAGGGCGAATACTGGGCCGCCCGAACATCCCAGCAAGGCACGTTCGTCCACATTTGACACACGATGTTCCAGGGACCGGTGGTCCCTGCAAACGAAATACATGATTTTCACCCGCCGATCGCCCCGTCCGGACTTTTCTGGGTGGTACCCGTATCAGAGGGAGCCCTGACATTCAGTGGGGACGGTAGCTCGTTTACGCTGGAAATGCGGAACGTTACAGTCATCGATCAGCCGCGCTTTCCCGCGCTCGACTCAATCGGCACTCCTGCAAGAATGAGCTTTAGGCTGGTCGGTAAATCGACCGGAGAGCCTGTGAAATACGAAGACGCCTCCAAGCACTTTCGCTTTACAGGGACTCGAGCCTCTTGCCAGTTGGAAGCTCAAGTCGAGGTGCCATCGATTGGTTTCTCCTGGAAGTCCGATCCGCTCAGTACGTCGAAGAGCGACTTCGCCATCATGGGAGAAGAGGTTAACGGGCGCTATTACGACAGTTAAATCCGCCAGCGTGGTACGTGCGGTGAATACGCGAAGTCACGTTTTACTGTGCGCGGAGTAATGAACGCTGCTCGGTCAAATTTCAGCGGGCCAGGCGCTAACTCCTGATTAGTCGGATTATCGGACAAGTGGCTACCGGTACTCAGGGTCAGGGAGAGACACGAGACTTGGCGAATCGTCAGTTGACGGCGGGACCTGCCAAAACTGTCATGTTTTCTGTCATGTTTTGAGTTCAGCGTCCGTAACTCATAGAAAATAAGCGGGTGAGTCTGTCAGCCGGGTACCGGAGAAACCTTCGCAAACGCGCAACTTACGTTGAATCAATCCGAAATTCTACGTCTATAACTTGTGTAGACGGAATTTTGTTAGGGATGTATTCCATGCTGTCATCTTTCTGTCATGTTCGGGTATTGAGTGAAGGCTACTGAAGACCGGTCGGAAGCGTAGTCGGAACCGTGGTGGGAAACGTCGTCCCAGTCGCAGCCGGAAACGTCTGCCATATGCTCGGGAGAACAACGGGTATCCCGCTACCGTTAATGGCCGGGCTCGGCCTCGATGGTCGCGTCCGAATCAGTCGAGTGTTCCATGAAATGACGGGCACGGACTTTTGCCGCGCTTGCGCACGAATTTCGGTTTGTCTGGCATTGGACTGAGATACCATTCCCGTTCAGATACAGTTGTGTTACTGATTTTAAGGAACATGTCGTGTGACCCCACCATGTTGGCATCGCCGCCTTCCATGTAAAACTGAGTACGTATGCCGAACTTCTATTTCTGGGAGCCGGAAACCCAGAGCCACGGGATTCTACATGCCGTTTTGCCATGGGAAGACTGCGGCCGCGCGGTCGATTGCGTGTCCGCAATCCGCCTCGGGGAAGAGTTCCCGGCCGAACGAATCAATGGAAACGGTCAGGTTACGGTTGCCATCCCGTACGTGCGTCCCGAAGAGGCCAATGAGAAATGGCTCCCAGGTTTCTACCGATTGGAAGCAGATGTCACGGAAATCCACGAGGGCCTTCGAACTTTGAAAGGATCCCAACCGTGAAAAAATGGAAATGTGTTGTCTCGTTTCCTGGTCATAACATGTACTTGCGTGAACAAGAGGCCGCGGCCAAGGCCACAGCCGAGCGTCTTTGGGTGGAACTTCAAGTAGTGAACGCCGAGATGGATCCAGTGGCTCAGAGCCAACAATTGCTGGGATTCGTGCAATCGCGAACCGCGTCGCGACCTGACGCCATCCTCGTCGAGCCTGTCAGCGAAACCGGATTGCCAAGCGTGGCCGAGGCAGCGGTTTCGGTGGGAATCGGGTGGGTGGTGAGCAACGCACAAGTGGAATATCTCGGAGCGCTGCGCAACAAGGCGAAGGCCCCAGTGTTCCTAGTGTCGCAGGACCATGTGGAAGTTGGGCGGATTCAAGGTTTACAGATCGGCGCGATATTGCCTGAAGGTGGTTCAGTTCTCTATCTGCGCGGACCGGCCATGAGTTCGCTAGCAACGAGACGATTCGAGGGGTTGGAAAGCGGCAAGCGAAAGAATGTTGAAGTGAAGAGCCTAAAGGTACAGGGTTCGACGGCAGAGAGTGCTTACATTGCGATGTGTTCTTGGCTGAGTCTGTCAACGGTGCGGCCAGCAGGGACGCAGATGATAGTGTCGCAAAGTGCGGATTTCGTTCTTGGAGCGAGAAAGGCATTCGAGACAAATACAGCCGAAACGGAGCGGCCGAAATGGTTTGCTCTGCCCTGCACGAGCGCGGGTCTTCCGAGCCAGATTAAGCCCCTAGTGGATCAAGGAGTCCTGCGTGCAGCTGTGCTGACCCCCTTGACGGTGGATACGGCGCTAGAAATGCTTGTGCAAGCGATGAAGGAGGGGTCGCAGCCCCGGGAGAAGACACTTGTCAAAGCGAGTTCGTATCCGAACCTCGAAAAACTCGCAGAGAGACGAGACGAAGCAAAGACATAGTAGTCTGGCGGCGGTCGCTCAATTCCTTAAGTCGTGGGGTAACGACGAATCGCAATAAGTAGTCCTTCGTCCTATTCGTGGTTTCCAGCGTACGCAGGGCGCGGGTCAGCGTGTCGTATATCTGGTGAGCGCGTTAGATCCCGCGTGACGCTGTCGTTGCGCGGCTTTACAGTCGCATTCCACCGAAAAAATAAACCAACAGGGCGATGACTACGACCGTCCCGACAATCCCAAGTCCGCCGCCCGTTCCCCATCTTGAATATCCGTAATAGCCGCCACCACCACCGAACAAAAGCAACAGGATGATAATCAGTAGCAACATTTGGATCTCCTTTTAGCTGACGAACTGCATCAATCGCTTCACTGCTATCCGCCGAGAACCTTCTCGACCTGTCCGACTTTCTTTTGGATCTTTCCGGCTATCTTTTCGGCTTGGCCTTCAGCTTCGAGATTCGGATCGTTTACTGCCTCGCCCGTCTTTTCCTTCACTTTTCCCTTCAGATCGTGAAGGTTGCCTTCCACCTCGTCTTTCGTGCTTGGCTTTATCATCGTTAGGTCCTCGTGTGTGATTCGTTTTGCATTTTCCATTTTGGGAGAGGGAGGGTCGAATGTCTGTTCACTAAGAGACATGCCCTGGCAAATGACTAGTTCCGTGTGTCCTATATGGGGCAGATATTCACTACCGCCGAATGCAAAGTGATGGTCAGCGCGATTCCGAAAGCGGGTTCTCCGACCTGGAGGATCGTCCTGGAACTCCGCCCGTCCGTTACTTGAAAACCGGGCTTCACCCGCACTGTCTTCGATCAAGAGATTCTGAATGGGCGTATTTTCCCCACTTCGGTCGGCAGCGGGGCCGACTCCGACACTACCTTCTCCGACGGCTCCAAAACACCTTCAGCCCAATCGGAAACAAAGTGGCCCCCTCGCAACGGATCGGTCGTCGCGGGCAGCCAAACTCTGTACATCGTGACGCCATCCTTTTCGTATACTTGCCTGACCATGCCGTATTCCTTCGTGTTCCTGTTGTACACGCCTTCGTCGAAGCGGAACCGACGGGTTGCGGCCGCAGATGTTTCAAGCGTTTCTCGAACGGACGCCGCCAAGCGAGGCTCGTTCATTTTTTTCGCGACTCTGGCAAGTATCGCGTCGTATAGGTGGTTCTTGTCGTTCTCATTCGCCATGTAGGCAGATTAAGACTCCGGTGGAAGCCGTGCTGTTCAATGCAGCACACGTTTCGAGGACGGTCACAGAGGCTAGCTCTGCTTAGTCGGATAGCCGGAGAAGTGGCACGCGGAGGCCTGGCGGTCTACTTGTTTGCAACGATCCCAAGAATTTCCCCGATGCGGCGTCCGTCCGAAATCACCCGCGAAGTTACGCGCTCACATGCTCGGTGCGAGGAATTGCGCTCACGCAATGCTATCCGGTACGCTGTGAGCCGTGACCGAACATACTATTCTGATCAATCGCGCCCCCGTGCTGACGCTGTGGGCGACCACCGTCGCCGAGCGATTCGGATTTCATCAGGACGAGGCACTAACGCTAGCCAAAGCGGTGGCTGGCCTCACTGCTCAATCCAAGGGGCGGCGACTGGGAATATACAAACCTGTGCCCGGAGAGGTCAAACAAGCGCGCGCACGAAAACGAGGAGAGGAATTCTTTATTGAAATTTGCGGGCGGCAAGTTCCTGCAATCAATACGGCGGATGGAGTCCGAGCAGTGATCAAGGACAAACCCATCGAAGCGAAGAGCGTGGAGCGATATCTGGAGAGCAAATTCGGTGAGTCGCTTGAGCCTGTACGCGCGGCGATGCGTGACCTCGCGAAATCGTTCCGACCAGAGCAGCTCATGAAGAACGCATTCACGCTCTATGAGAAGTTTCGACCGGGGATTCCAGCGGGCGTAACAGGCTGGGGTGCCAAAGGGAAGTTGGATGTTGAACGTATTCGGTCATTGGCGTCAGAGAAGTGACGGGCGTGGTGGCGCAGTTCCTCAAGCTATGGGATAAATGGAAATAGCAATGAGCCGTCATTCACCGTACGCATGGTTTCCGGCCTACGTGGCCGCTGCTTTCGAGACGGACTTTTCCAGACTCTATCGACGAATTGATGAGGCATTAAAAGCAATCGACAAGAGACTTGATGAGCCTACGAAACTTGATGACGCCGAATTCGCCGACATTGAATACGCTCTACGGGCTCTTCAGATGTTGAGCACGGATGAAATCGGCTAACTGAGACACTACCTCATGGGGTGCAGAATATTTCTCTTGCGACGAAAACGCTTGCCTCCAAACGACCATATCCCTTCCATAACCCGCTGATCCCACGAGACAAGACCCTAGTTGTCAATGAGTTGGCAGTGCATCTAAAGGCTCCCAAGTGGAGTTGCACTTGCCAAGTTAGAAGCAATGAGTCACCTCGCCATTCTGTGGCGAGGTGCTGAGGGGCCATAATCCACTCGGGGGAGAGATATGAAAAAGTACGTAAAGCCTAGTCTTACCGGCCTTGGTTTACTGCGGGATGTTACGAAATTCAGCTGCCATCGCGGCGATTGCATAGCAGGGTAATTCCGGCTGATTTAGCTCCGGACGGCGGGAGACGACTGAGCAGTCGCGACTACTTTCCCGCCTTTCGGAGCACATTCAACCCACAGCTTCGCAGTCCCGACTAAAGGCACGCCAGACTACTTGTTCGCAACGATCCCTAGTATTTGCCTGATGCGAAGCCTGTCCGAACTCTCCCTCGGAGAGCCGCCTTCCTTCTTCAGCCATGCGTTGAAATCCTGAAGTTTCACGGCGTGCTCCACCGGAACGTTCCGCACCGACACCCTCACGGTATTCAACCCTTCGGGAATTCCCTCGACCCACTCTTCACTGCGGATCGAAGCCAGCCCCAACGCTACGGCCTCATAGAGCGTTCCGGCTGTCACTTGGACGGAATGGTCCACGCCGTCCACGTCGCGGATCGTCACTCTGCAGGAGCGGACGGGCATCGGCACTGGCCGACTATATCAGTTTCGCTTTTTGTTCTCCATCTCAATCGGGGGTGATTTCAGGCCGCGCGGCGCCCGCTTACGAGGTGGACGACTAAGAAGACGAGAGCGAGCACGAGCAAGATGTGAATCAAGAAAACCGTAACGTGGAAGACGATGAACGCGCCGATCCATATAAAAAAAATCAAGAGCGCGAGCATCAAGAATATAAAGCGCATCAGAAATCCTCCGCAAGCGATTCAGATCGTAGCACGGCCCGGGAAAACGCGGATCGTTATACCGTTAGTTGCGGCGGCTTTCGTGCTCCGTCTGCTAGCTCAAGGCTCAATCTTCGCATGGTACAGTGTTCGCCATGCAAGACCCGATGCCTCGACTCGCTGTCGTAGCCAGACGCCTGTTGTCCGCTATCAAGGGTTTCGAAAAGGCGATTCTAGGCCAAGTAGAAGCCGTCACCGAAGCAACTGAAGCTGCAAAAGCTAGCCAAAGCGTACCGCCAGAAGTGATCGTGCGGGCCGAACTGACTCTGCCACACGGCGTGGAGATTCGTAAGAGCGGAACCGACGCACTTTTTGACAGGAAATATCAACGTCGTACGCTTTGGGTCGCGTGGCTCACGTTTGCTGCCCTCATCGCTTATGCCAGTATCTCGGGTTGGCAGTTGTGCGAGATGCGAATAGCTACCAAAGCCACACAGGATGCTGCGGGGGCCGCTCAGAGTGCTGCCGTAACGGCTCGAACTGCTGTAGAGGCCTCGGCGAATCAGTTTCGGCAAGATGAGCGACCTTACGTATGGGCTTATCCCGTGGCTGGGCCAAACAACGGAGTTCTCCCTACGATTGGGGAGAATATTTATATCCGCGTCGATTTCAAGAATAGTGGAAGAACCCCGGCCACGAATCTGGCGCCAACTCAATCAAGAACGATAGTTGGTCCCAAGAATGAAGCGCGTCGTCAAGCTAGAGAATTTGTAGCCGAATACCCAATGACCAATGGGACGGTTTTCCCTCCCGAAGTAATCGGCACTGCGCCAACAGGATATGGACCGAAGTTGACGGATACGATCTTGGGGAATATCAAGAATGGAAGCTGGGAAGTCTATGTAGTGGGCGCGGTAAGATATAGAGATGTTTTCCAGCCAAGTATTTCCCCTTACGAGACAATCTACTGCTTTTCGTTCCAACCGATAGGGCTGCCCTTCGGCGGCTGTGACTGGGGCGGAGATTCCGTAAAATAGAGCAACCACCGCTTAGAGCACCCGCGTCAAATCACCGTATAACCGGCTACAGGGACGCAGATTTGTATTGACAATGTTAAGACACTTTGCTAGACTATAAAAGTGATGAAACGCGCTGGCACCAAGATGTATTCATTCCGGTGCTATATAGACGAGATGGAGCGACTGAGAAAAGTTGCTGCCTCTCAGCGGACTACGGTGTCCGAATTGATGCGGGTCGCGCTTCGCAAAATCATTGCCAAGAAAAAGTAAGAAGTAAGCGGGCTACCCCGGCGTTATCAGCGTCGGGATAGCCCTGACACACATAGCGAGGTCATTCGCCATGGATGCTGCTGGAAAACTAACCCATTGTAGTTCTGCGAAGCAACCCACGGTTTCAGCCGCCGCTGAAAAAACGGGGAGAGAAGGATTCTCTCCGATGCGGCCACCAGCCAATACTCTCAAACTTCTCGGTCAGCGATTCGGAAGATTGCGTGTCATTTCTCGCGCAGGCAGCAATACGGCTGCTAGAGAGGTGGCGGCATGAGCGAACTTCAATGGAATCCGTGCGGCTTCCTAATCGTTGGGTCAATGCTCCTCACTGCCCTGCTTTTCTTCGCACTAAATAGCCGAGACAACAAATAACCGGAGTCACAAAAGGAGCCGAAATGAAAAACAAAACCCGCGTCAAACCTGATTCGCTGGACAGAGTCTGCAAAGCATTGTTGGCACATTTCAAGAAGACCTGTCCCGACATTGATGGCTACACAAGTCCCTACGAGAAGCGGCTGATTGAGCGAGCCGAGAAGGCGCTTGCCCGAACGACGAAACATCGGCGGGCGAAGTAGGAACTGATCGAAGACCATATATAGAGATATGCAACGATCTATATACCCGTATCGAGGAGAAAATCGCATGAACGACTCCATCCAATCACGGATATCTTCCAACAAGCATTTCGCCAAACTACTCAGACAGAGGCTAGAAGCGCGGCACAACAGCAGCACCTACATCCGAACTGTGCTTTCACGTCTCGATGACACCGAATTGATTGACGCTTATCTGCGACACGAGCGAACGTTGATAGAACACGTCGCGAAACTTCGTGCCAGCGAAGTGACCCGTGATTGACTGGAGGAATCTGCCGTCGCTCGAACCGGAGCGCAGTCTATTTCGGGCTTCCGATGGCTCCTTTCACAGTGTGCCTTCGGAGAATTTGTGGATGGCCTGTGAGATAGACCCGGACTTGGTTGTGTTGGGGCGAAGTCCTGAACGTTTGACTCAGGCCGACCGAGAAATGCTGAGGGATATGGGCATCTCTTGGGACGATCCGATGCTTGAGGAATACGTGCTGGCACTCCTACCCGTTCTCCGCTGATACCCCACCGTGATATATCTCGCGCTCAAATGAGCCAAACAACGCCCGGTGGGGTCCTTCTATTTCTTCCCCTGAGTATCATCTCGCTGTTCCTTCTGCCGCCAGTTGCGCGGATACTGCGAAGAACGGGGCACAGTCGCTGCTGATGTTTCCTTACGTTGATTCTTCTCGTGAACTTTATCGGACTGTGGATACTCGCCATTGGGCACGAATCAACTGTTCACTTTTGAACGGCACTAACTCTTACGACACGTACTTGAGCAGGGATATGTGGTGCGCGGAATTGAACAGTATCTCTGTGAATTTAGCCGTATCGTGACTTCATGATTGATAAAAAGTGGGAGACGGAACTGCGGGACGCGACACTTGCCAGCGTCATGAAAGAGATGGCCGGAAATGTGTCCGTTCACTATAGGGCTGCGAAGTTCCATGTGGGACAATTGCTGTACAACCGAAGGACCAAACAAGACGGTTTTATCACCCGCGTTTTGGCAGACGATGGCGTTATCACCTATGAAGTATGGGTACCGAAGGAATTCAATTCGTGGGAGGCGGGCCACTGGAGTTCACGCTGGCTTGAGCGCTTATTAAAGTTATCTGTCAATGTGCGCCTCGGTTCTCCCACTAAGAATTGACTTGCTGTGACCCGCGTAAAGACCATGCGGTGTTGGCGCGAAGTCCTGAGGAGTGGAAGGCTTTCGTGGAAGAACAACTCGGAATCGATCAGCAATGGGCGAACCGGAATACCGTGACCGACGACGACCGCCTCTTGCTGGCCGCGATGGGCATTGCGTGGGACGAGCAGCCGTCGCTCGAAGAACTCTTGCCTGCTATCCTGCCCGAGGGTC
>Ga0224550_1000292_pt1 | contig 10741 bp, 8 predicted proteins | sample 714P31014metaG_FD_179905 | JGI IMG/M metagenome (GOLD analysis project Ga0224550, IMG submission 179905) | Peat soil microbial communities from Stordalen Mire, Sweden - 717 P3 10-14 | ecosystem: Environmental > Terrestrial > Soil > Wetlands > Peat | place: Sweden: Norrbotten County, Stordalen...
AGCTCGCGCGTCGAGGGCGGCTTTCTATCCGCGCGCGGCGTCGGCGTTCGCCGTACAACGCTGCACCGCCTTTTGCTCGAGCGCGCTGCCAAGCTCGGTGTGCAATTTTCCTGGGAGAGCCGCTTCGACGGAATTGAGGCGCAGGGCCTCTCATTCGATGGAAGTCTGATTCGCGCTCGATGGGTGATCGGTGCGGACGGGCTAGATTCGATGATCCGCCGGCAGTACGGCCTCGATTCGCACTTTTCAGGCTCGCGTCGCTTTGGATTTCGCCGCCATTATCGAATTGCGCCATGGACCGATATGGCCGAGCTTTACTGGGGCGACGCTTGCCAGATTTATGTGACGCCGGTTGGACCGGAAGAAATTTGCGTCGCGGTGATTTCGCGAAACCGCCAGCTTCGTCTCGATCAAGCATTGCCGATGTTTCCAGAATTGCGCGCGCGGCTGAAGTGCGCGAGTACCTTCGGCACGGAACGCGGCGGTGTCACCCACTCCCGAGTGCTGCGTCGAGTGGCACGCGGAAACATTGCGCTCGTTGGCGATGCATCCGGTTCCGTTGACGCCATTAGCGGCCAGGGATTGTGTTTGTCGTTTCGGCAATCGCTCGCTCTCGCGGACGCGCTCGAAGCCGGCGATTTGAGGCAGTATCACCGCGCGCACCGCCGGCTCATGGCCAAGCCTCTGCTCTCATCTTCCCTGCTGCTTGCACTCACGCGCCACACTTGGCTGCGCGAAAGTGTCCTCCGCGTCCTCGCATCGGATCCGGGCCGCTTCGCTCGCCTGCTCTCGATCCACGCCGGGCCGCGCGGCAGTCGTGAGTCCGATCGTCACGCCGTCGTCTCGCTCGTGTTCCAACGATTGAACGGATCGGACTAGTGGCGCGAAGTCGCAGCAAGATTTTCTCCAATCTTTCGATCCTCCTTCTGGGAATTGCTCTTTCCCCAACGCTGCGAGCACAGCAGCTAGCGCTCGGCTTTGATCTGAATCACACACACGTGGAATTTACACTTGGCGGCACCGTGCACACGGTCCACGGAACGTTTGCCTTGAAGCACGGCTCGATTCGCCTCGACCCGGCAACGCACGAAGCCGCCGGGAAAATCGTCGTGGATGCCGCCAGCGGCAACAGCGGCAGCGAAGCTCGCGACCGGCGGATGAATCGGGAAATTCTCGAAAGCGATAGATATCCCGAGATTGTTTTCACGCCAGACCGGTTTGAAGGCCAGATTCCCGCTGGCGGCGACTTTCAACTGAACGTACACGGCATATTCCGCCTTCACGGCGCGGACCACGAGATGGTCTTGCCCGTCGAGGCGAAGCGCGGCCCGGATGGCATCACAGCCGCGATCCAATTTTCTATCCCGTATGTCAGCTGGGGCCTCAAGAACCCCAACACATTCTTTCTGCGCGTTTCCGATCAAGTGGAAATCACGATCCACACTGTCGCTGCGCCTGCGGACGCTGCCGCGGCCGATTATCCCCGATGAGAGCCCCGTAAGCGTCCGATGCACGCTCTATAAGCGATCGAAGTCGCGTTCTCGCAAGCCTCGTCCTATACGGCACAGAACTTCGGCGTTCGTGGGCGCGCCCGAAAGCAACATGAGAACCCGCTCATGCGTAGTACGATTGAGGGTCACACATGACGAACAATAATGGCGCCGCGATTCGCGTCGAAAATGTTTCGCGCCACTACCGGATGGGCTCCGCATTAATTCGCGCTGTAGATGGCGTGACGCTTGCGGTTAACACTGGCGAATTTCTGGCGATGTTGGGAAGTTCTGGCTCCGGAAAATCCACGCTGCTGAATTTGATGGCAGGCCTAGATCGCCCCACATCCGGCGCAATCGTCGCGCAGGGTCGAAATCTTTCTGAATTGGACTCGCTCGATCTCGCGCGCTACCGCAGCAAAATCGTCGGGATGGTATTTCAGTCTTTCAATCTCCTGCCGCGGATGACGCTCGAGGAAAATGTCGAACTTCCTCTGCGGCTCGCCGAAGTGGACCGCAGCGCTCGTGCGGACCGCGTGCGCGAAGCCTTGACTCGGGTGCATCTCGAAAAACGGCTCGGCCATCGCCCCAGCCAGCTTTCCGGCGGAGAACAGCAGCGCGCGGCGCTCGCTCGCGCTTTGGTCAATCGGCCCGCGATTCTGTTTGCGGACGAGCCCACCGGCAATCTCGATAGCGCAACTGGCGAAGAAATCATTCACCTGTTGCGTGAGATTCAGCAATCTCTCGGCATGACGATCGTGATGGTCACGCACGAACGGCCGCTGGCCGAGCGATTCGCAAATCGGATCGCGTCGCTCGCGGACGGAAAGTTAATCAGCGACGGAGTGCAGTCATGAAGGCCGGCGATCTCGCTGAACTCGGCGTACGGAATCTGCGCGAAGCTCTTCTGCGCAATTCGTTGACGACGCTTGGCGTCGCCGTTGGAATCGCGTCGCTCGTCGCCATGCTTTCGCTCGGCGTAGGTTTGCAACAGCTCGCCACCAAACGTCTCTCTCACGCCGGCCTTTTCGACACTGTGATGGTTATGCCTCGCACGAACATGCGCGGCTTCGGACGGCCGCAAGTGACTCCTTCGCCCGCGGCAGAATCCAGGCCTCTCGACGCTGCCGCACGCGAGGAAATTGAGCATTTGCCGAATGTTATTGAGGTCTATCCGCAAATTCGTTTCGTCACCGAGGTGCGCTTCGCCGACACGCCCTACCCCGCGATGGTCGCGGGCGTCCCGGCCTCGGCGCGTGAAGGCGGATCATTCGATGATGTTCAAGGAAATTTCTTCTCGAGCCCGGCCGCCGACGAAGCCATTCTTCAAATCGAATTCGCAAAGGACTTATCCAGTCAGCCATCCTCGTTGATCGGAAAGGAACTGGTAATTCGCTATGCGGAGCGTCAAGCGCTCCCTCCAACCACCGTACCAGCAGGCAGTCGAAATGCCGCGGGTAAAGCCAATTCGAAGGCCGACGACAACGCATCCGGCTTTTCGATCGTGCCGAAAGAGAGAAAGTTGAAGATCGTCGGCATCGTCGAAACGGAGCCTGCCGCGGGCTTCGGCGGCATCGGTAACGGCCGCGTCCTGATCCCCCTCGCCGTCGCGGAAACCCTTCGCCCGGCCCAGGCCAACGACTTGCGCGATATCCTGCGCGGCGGTTCCGAAGCGAAACCCGGCTACGCCAGCCTCACCGTTCGCGCAAAAGGTCCGTCGCAAGTGGAAGCCCTCGAATCCAAAATCAAAAGCTTGGGCTTCGCCACGTTCTCGCTTCTCGACGCCACGCGCAATCTACGGCTTTTCTTCGCCGTGTTCGATCTGCTGCTCGGAATTTTCGGCAGCCTCGCGCTCGCCGTTGCCACGCTTGGCATCATCAATACTCTCGTGATGGCCATCCTCGAGCGCCGGCGCGAAATCGGTGTGCTGAAGGCTCTCGGCGCGGCGGACGCTGACGTTCGCCAGCTTTTCTTCTTCGAGGCCGGAGTCATGGGATTCCTCGGCGGAATTTTCGGCGTCGGACTGGGCTGGTTTATCGGCCGCGCCGTCACGGTTGGAACGAATATTTATCTCAAACGCCAGAACCTTCCGCCCGCAAACGTGTTCTCAGTACCATGGTGGCTTGTGCTCGGCGCAATCGCGTTTGGTATTGTCGCGAGCCTTGCTGCTGGAATTTATCCCGCATCGCGCGCCGCACGGCTCGATCCGGTCGAGGCCCTACGATATGAATAATCTTCGTCACGCTCTGCCGTTCGCTCTGATAATCCTCGCACTGGCCTTCGCCGCTCCAGTTCACGCTGCGACGGGACGCGCCGAATGTCTCTCGATTCACAGCCAGGTTCTCGGCCAGCAGATTCCGTATTGCGTCCTTCTACCTCCGAGCTACGACCACGAGGACACCCGGCGCTATCCCGTTCTTTATTTTCTCCACGGTCTCGGCGACAACGAGCAGATGTTCGTTCGATCCGGCGGCTGGAGCATGACCGAAGATCTTTGGGAGCAGGGCCGCATGGGTGAGTATCTCGTCGTTACGCCCGCCGGAGATGCCAGCTTCTACATCAACTCGCGCGACGGCAGGCATCGCTATCAAGATTTCTTTCTCAACGAATTTCTGCCCTACATCGAGCATCGCTACCGGATTCGCGCCGAGCGCAATTCCCGCGGCATCGCTGGAATTTCGATGGGCGGTTACGGCGCGCTGCGATTTGCGTTTTTGCATCCCGAACTTTTTCGCTCCGTGAGCGCTCAAAGCCCCGCGCTGATTGACAAGTTGCCGGCGTTCACAATGCGCGACGCGCAAGATACAGTTCGCCTGCGGATGCTGGGCGAGGTTTTCGGCGAGCCTCCCGATCAGGCATTTTGGGATCGCAATAGCCCGATCACGCTCGCAAAGACGGCGGATGTCAAAGGTTTGAAAATTTACTTGGATTGCGGCTCAGACGATGATTACGGCTTCAATATAGGCGCAGAGGCATTGCACAAACAGCTCGCGTCCCGCGGAATCCCTCACGAATTTCATATCTATCCCGGCGGCCACAACTGGCCTTACTTCGCGGAGCATTTGCCCGCCGTACTCGAGTTTCACGCTCGCGCCATCGGCGCTACGCCACCCGCGAAAAAAACAAAATAACCATCCCGCGGACGTAAATTCGCTCTTGCTATCCACGAACCGCACCCCCGGACCGAAATCCGACATTGACTGCCGAGCGTGCCCCGAATATCAATTGAGCCCTGCCTGTCGTGGGCTATAATTCGCGCACCAATGGCCCTTGCTCCGGGAACCAAGCTTGGCCCGTACGAGATTCAGTCGCTGCTCGGTGCTGGCGGCATGGGCGAGGTATACCGCGCGCGTGATACGCGCCTTCAGCGCGACGTCGCCATTAAAGTCCTACCGAGCTCCCTGGCACAAGATCAGGACCGTTTGCGCCGTTTTGAGATCGAAGCCCGCGCCGTGGCCGCGCTCAATCATCCGAACTTGCTGACCGTCTTTGACGTGGGCACGGCTCCCGGTGCAGAAGGCGTTGATGACACCGGGGCGCCAAAGGTCACGGCAGGCTCGCCCTACATCGTTTCCGAGTTGCTGGAAGGTACGACGCTTCGCGAGCGTCTCTCCTCCGGTGCGTTACGCGAACGCAAAGCGCTCGATTGCGCCATCCAGATCGCGCGCGGTCTGGCAGCAGCGCACGAGCGTGGCATCGTGCATCGCGATCTCAAGCCAGACAATGTTTTCATCACCAACGACGGTCGCGCAAAAATCCTCGACTTCGGCCTCGCCAAACTCAGCGAAGCTCCCACCACAGACGTGGACGCGACGCGAGACAGGGCTACACAAGCGGGGGTAGTCATGGGCACGGTCGGGTATATGTCCCCCGAGCAAGTACGCGGAAAGCCTGCTGACGCGCGCAGCGATATTTTCAGTTTTGGCGCCGTTCTTTACGAAATGCTAGCGGGCCGCCGCGCGTTCCGAGGCGATAGCGCCGCCGATTTGATGAGCGCGATACTGAAAGAAGACCCGCCAGAGCTCGCCACGACAAATCAGGAGATCTCGCCTGCGCTCGATCACATCGTTCACCACTGCATGGAGAAAGATCCGCAACAGCGCTTTCAGTCCGTCGGCGACATTGCGTTTCAATTGAGTGAGATGAGCGGGATGCGGACGTCCTCGGGAGTCACTGCGATTGCCGAGGCTCCCGCAGCGCAAGCAAGCCGGACAGTTCTACGGCTTCCTTTACGAGCCTGGATGCTCGCGGCAATTGGCGCAGCGGTGCTGGCCCTGATCGTCGCAAGCACGTGGTTCTTCGCGCGAGCCACCGCGCATATCGTGCCGCCAAAATTCGTGCAGTTGAGCTTCCAGCAAGGCTTCGTTGACTCTGCGCGCTTCTTGCCCGATGGGCAGAGCATCATCTCCGCATCGCAATGGGGTTCGGAATCGAATCTAACGCTCTACACGGGACGACTCGATAGCCAGGGTCTGCGCCCCATGGGAGTAAAGGCGGATGAACTTGCGTCTGTCTCGAGTACTGGCGAGTTGCTCGTCATCCAGAATATTCAGCGTATCGGCCCTGGATATGCTCGAGTGGGCACGCTCGCGCGACTGCCTCTCGGAGGTGGTGCGCCGCGGCCGGTCATGGAGAACGTCCAATACGCCGATTGGGCGCCGGATGGCAAAGACTTTGCCGTGGTTCGCTTCATCCCCGAGAGCCATGTTTATCGACTCGAATATCCTGTGGGGAAAGTGCTGTACGAGACGAATGGCTGGTTGAGTCATCCGCGATTCTCACGTGACGGCAGAAGGATCGCGTTTCTCGATCACCCCGTTTTCGGCGACGATCAGGGCATGGTGGCAGTCACGGATCTAGAGGGGCACCGAAAACAACTCAGCGGCTCCTATGAATCCACTCAGGGATTGACTTGGTCTCCGAAGGGAGATGAGATCTGGTACAGCGCGATCGAGAACGGCGTCTATCGCTCTCTATTCGCAACAACTCTCGGCGGACGGGCGCGTCCTCTGCTCTCCGCTCCGGGAAACATTGATATTCAGGATGCGCTACCCGATGGCCGCGTGCTGCTCGCCGATGTGAACGAACGCCTGATTCTAATGGTTTCCACTCCGGACTACCCTCAAGGCCGCGACTTCACGTGGATGGATTGGGCCGTGTACATGCGCTTTTCGGCCGACAGTAAGCAGATTCTTTTCGGCGACGAGCACAGCGGTGCAAATTACGGGACCTTCCTCCGCAACCTGGATGGTTCACCCGCCGTGCGTCTCGGGGATGGCGACCCGCAGGATATCTCTGCTGACGGCAAATGGGCTGTCAGCGTTTTGCCGGTTGCTCCCAATCAGATTCTGCTCCTGCCTACGGGAACAGGTGAACCGCGGCAGATCACTCACTCAAAAATAAATCACATATTTGTTCGTTGGCTCCCGGATGGCCGTCTTTTCTTTGTCGGAAATGAATCCGGCCACCGCGAGCGCACTTACCTTCTCGACGTCGGCGGCAATGAGACGCCGCTCACACCGGAGGGGGTGAGAGCTTTCGCCGCGAGTGCCGATGGAAAGCGCCTCCTTGTCTACGATTCCGTCCACACGCAATTTCAGTTGTTTCCGCTGGACGGCGGCCAGCCGCAGGCGGTTCCTCAACTTCAGAAAGGCGACTCTCCGACTGACTTCACTCCTGATGGCGCTGCGGTTTTCGTCCAGCGCGGCGGCGAGCAAGGAGCAGTCGAGATCTGGAGGGTGGAGCTGGCAGGCACAAAACGAACCCTGATCCGCACCATCACCCTCACAGAAGCTCCATCAATCGCGGGAGGCCTGCACGCCACGGTCTCACGGGACGGAAAGAACTTCGCTTACATCTACAGTCGCATCATTTCAACGGAATACGTGGTCGAAGGTCTGCGCTAACTGCGACCGGTGACTCGGCCTGGCAGCATCGCGCAATTTGACGCGCCTTTACGGTTAGCAAATTTCTTGATCTTTTGATTAAGTCTCCCGTACGTTCAGACTGGCGATTCGGCTTTCTCGCCGAAGGAAACACGATGGGCTTCGGGTCCGGCCGCGATCACGACTGCACACACAGCCAGCACGATTCCCGCGAAAATCGCCATCGCCATGCCATATCCAAAGCGATGGCTCATGACTGCCTCAATGTACGCGCTCGACGCCGCGAGCAATACGCCGACCTGATATGCGAACCCCGGGAAAAATCCGCGAAGACGATCCGGCGAGAGCTCATTGATATGCGCCGGAATTACGCCCCACGCCCCCTGCATCGTGAACTGCATCAGAAACGCGCCCGTTAGGATCAACGAAAGAGTCGGCGCGAAAACCCACAGCGGAATCACGAAAATTGCAGCGACGACCGAAATTACCATGGAGCGGCGGCGTCCGATGCGGTCCGATAGAAGCCCGACGGCCAAGCTGCCAAGAATTGCGCCGATCATTGAAACGATGGTGATAATGGCGGTCAGCTTCGGCGTGAAACCGCGCTGCTGTTGCAGGTACGTTGGATACAAATCCTGAGTGCCGTGCGATATAAAATTCATCATGGCCATCAAGAGCACGAGGTAGAGAAAGCGGGGTCCGTTCGCCCAAACTTCGCGGCCGTATTCTCTCCAATCGTGCCGCTCCGCTTTGCCCGCCACCCACACCTCGCTTTCCTTCACTTTCAAGCGAATGAATAGCGTCAGAAGCGCGGGTGCTCCGCCGAGGAAAAACAGGGCGCGCCAGCCCCAATGCGGAAACACCGTCCAGTAAGCGACCGCCGCCAGCAAATACCCGACAGCGTAACCCTCCTGCAGAAAGCCGGAGATAACGCCCCGCCATCGGGCTGGCACCGATTCCATCGCGAGCGATGCTCCTACGCCCCATTCGCCGCCCATGCCGATGCCGTAAATCAGCCGAAGGATTATAAAAACGGTATAGTTCGGCGCAAAGCCGGAAAGAACTTCAACGCCGGAGTACAACAGAATGTCGAGCATGAGCGGCATGCGCCGCCCGTAACGATCCGCGAGAAGTCCGAACACGAGCGCCCCAAGCGGCCGCGTGGCGAGGCTGGCGGTAATGGCCAGAGCGATTTGGGGTACGGTGCAATGAAATTCGCGGGCGATCGGTGCGAGGACGAACGCCAGAACGAAAAAATCAAAAGCATCGAGTGTCCAGCCAAGGAAGCCGGCGATCACGGCATTGCGCTGGTTGCTGCGCTCGGCGGAGGTGGCGTCCATCGTTTAGCCTGAGATGATTCTGTTCGCGCTGCTCCGACTCACTCGTTCGCACCGCAATATTTCGGACATAAAGCTCAGCGTGATGCCTGCTCGCGAAGATAAGCGTCAGTCTTGTTGATCCAGTCCGCGCGCGGCGGCGTAAAGATATCGAGATCGACCGTGTCTTCGAGCGCGAACGCTTCGTGAGGCATGTTGGGCGGGATGCAAAGCACTTCTCCGGCACGGACGACAATCTCGTCGCCATCAATCCCAAATTTGAGAGCGCCTTCAAGAATGTAAGTGATCTGTTCGTTTAGGTGGCTGTGCATTGGCACGTGGCTTCCCTTCTTCAGCAGCACGCGCGCCAGCATGACTCCTTCGCCAACCACAAATTGGCGCTGCAAGAGCGGATTCAGATTTTCGAGTTCGAGATCGTTCCAGCGGAAGTATTTCAGCTCAGACATGTCGATTGCTCCCACGTGCATCGCGAGCCGCGCGAATCTAACCGCGGAGAAACAAGTTCATCACGGGTGCTACTTCAGCGGCGGATAAAGCTTCGCCGCGTTGTCGTGCAAATAACCGTGGGCAAGCTCGAGCGCTCTCGCTTCCGTTACTTCGCCTTCCGCAACCATTTCGGCCAGCGCGGCCGCGAGCGCCTTTCGGGCGGAATTTACGCCGAACCAGAAAGTTACTTCAGCGCCCAAAGCATCATTGAATGGAAACGCGTCCGTGCCGAAGATGATCTTGTCGGGAAAAACTTCGAGCCATTGCCTTAGGGAATCTTTCAGCGCGGCCGGATACATGATCAGTTCCATAAACGAAGAATCTAGGTACACATTTTTCATCGCCGAAAGCCAGATCGCCTGGCGCTCGTAGGGATAGCAGCCGTGAAGCAGCACAAACGTCACACCGAGATAACGCGGATCGCGCAGCACATTTTCGAGCTGTAATCCGTTGCCGTTCCGCAGATTGTAATAATCGCCGATGCCGACGGCCGAATGAAAATGGACGGGCACGTGAAAGGCGAGCGCGCTATCGAGCAACCGGCGAAACACGTAATCTTCAAAAACGCGGTATTCATCGTTCGTCGGAATTCCGCCTGCGTGATACTTGCGATAAATCGGCTCGACCTCTTCGCGGCTTGGATCGCTGAAGTAAAGTGAACGGAAATACGCGGCTTCAAATTTCATCGCGACCCCGCCGCGCTTCTGATTGTCCGCAACGATGTTTCGAATGAGGGCTTCATAACCCGCGAGATCGCCCGGAAGGTTCGACACTCCCTCCTGTTTCATATAACGGAGAAGGACTCTTTCCTGCAGGTGAAGATAGAGCGCTTCATCCGAATCGCGTTTCTCGAGTTGGGTGTTATCGAACGGGAACAGAAGCGAATCGACGAAGAACACCCAACGAAATCGCGTTGGCTCGAGATAGTCCGGCATAGCCACGCGGTTCGCAAGAACGGTTTCGATCCCCACGCGATCGAGAATATTAGAAAAATATTTCGCTCCCTGCTGCTTCTTCATTTCCGTTGTTTTCGCTTCGAGCCACTTGCCGTGTTCGGGCGAGAAATCATCGAAGGGATAACCGAAGAGACCCTTGGCTGCGGCTGCCAGTTCAGGATTAGTCTCTCGGATGCGAAACGCTTCACTTTCACCTTCAGGAGCCGCCATGGCATCCACATCAGAATCGTCGGCAAACGCGGGATGCGCGTGATTATCAAATATCGGAATCTTTTGAATCTGTGGGAGTAAGCGTTCGTAAATTTCATGAACATCAGCTTCGCCTTTGGGCGGGAGCGGCGACGCTTGGGCACAGGTCCGAGGAGCACACGAAATTGATGCGAAAAAGAAAACGGCTGCAGTGATGGCGATACTCTTGGGCATTGCCGCTTGCGGGACGTTCATTCCGGCAGAATTCATTTCGAGTTCCTCCACACGCCTCGATGCTTTACAGAATCAAGGCCGGGGACTGCAAGAGCCCAGCATTATACCGAGGCCCAAGAGAGGAAATGCCAGAAACTGTGCGGGAATGTGAAGAGGTCTTGACT
>Ga0224550_1000296_pt1 | contig 10661 bp, 8 predicted proteins | sample 714P31014metaG_FD_179905 | JGI IMG/M metagenome (GOLD analysis project Ga0224550, IMG submission 179905) | Peat soil microbial communities from Stordalen Mire, Sweden - 717 P3 10-14 | ecosystem: Environmental > Terrestrial > Soil > Wetlands > Peat | place: Sweden: Norrbotten County, Stordalen...
ACTTCGGCAGGCACTCCTTGCACGATCGACGACCACACGACCTCCACGTGCGTGACAAACTCGTCCGTCGGGATGTATCTGCTGGGCCAGCCTGTCAGTACCAGCAATATTACCTACGGGTATTCCCGCTTCACGACGAGTCCGAATTTCGCGACTTGGATCGTGGGCAGCACGTCGGCCTCGATCACCGGCAAATCGTGCACTGCAAATGGAAGCATCTTTTCCAGCACGACCGGCACGGGAGGAAGCATGTGGGCCTGCGTGGCCGGGGCATGGAAGTAAGCCGAGGCGGTCCGTGAGAGACGCGCGGCCGCGCCGTTGTGGCTCAGCCGCTGACAGCACCTCCCGCTTGGAACAGGATTGGGAGATGCGGAACTTCCAAACGAATGAACATATCGATTCAGGAGACATCTTATGAAAAGAATTTTCGGACTTAACTTCGCTTTCTGCTTAGCGACCGCCCTCATGGCCGTGTGGTTTGCGGCCATCCCCAGCCAATTGACCGCTCAAACCCAGGGCAACAACTCCGTTTACGGCACGGGAGTTACGTTCTCCACCGCCTACATCGACGCCAGCGCCGTCGCCGGAACCAGTTCTGCCACCAACATTTGTGCCAAAATCAACGCCGCCTTGGGCCTGATTCATTCGACTCCCAATACGGCAGTCATTGATGCGCGCGGAATCTCCAGCTTGACCTGCCCCTCCGGCGATACGCCATGGACGTATGGAGGCACCACCTATACTTCTCCGGCTACGATTCTCCTGCCGGCCGGGACTATCACCATCAGCAATACGTGGGTTTTGCCCAACCAAACCAGGATCGTTGGTGAGGGATCGGGTTCCGTAGTAAGCGGAACGGCAGTCACCACCATCAAAACCAGCTCCGCGTTGAACCCCATGATTCAGATGGGAATCTCCACCGGCGCCCTTGCTTGCCCAACCGCCGGTTGCACCGGGATTTCTGTCGAAGATCTGGTGCTCAATGGAGAAGGAGCCGTGACCGTCGGCATCATCAACACGAATGCTCAGGAGCAGAGTTACATTCGACGCGTAGCTTTTTACCAGATTCCCGGCACTGGCTTCAGAGTTGGCAGCGGCGCACAGAACTCCGGACCCTATACCGATATCACCTTCGACGCTGGAACATCGACAACCTCCTCGACCATCTGCGGCGGAATCAGCGGCGTCAGCACCCGCGGGATCCACGGTTTGACTTGCACCAACACGGGAACGGTTCCGGGCAGCGGCGCCGCCGTGCTCTTGGCCGGATCCAACAACTCCCTCGAAAACGTTACGGTTCAAGGATTCTACGATGGCGTCAAGATTGGGTCGAACGGCACTGCACAGGGCAACATCGTATTGAATGTTGCCAACGGCACTCCCAGCGTGAGCAATGCCGTGATCCACATCGTGACCACCAATCCGGTCAGCGATTTAACCATCATGGGGGTCAACAAGGGGAGCGCATCCTACAGCATCGAGGACGACATCACCGCCGGCACTCCCCTGTTGGCCGACAAAACGGTGGGAATGTACGCCATCGGCGAATCCGTAACCGTGACCAACGCGACCAAGGCCTATTCGCGGTTCACCACCAGCCCCAGCGTCCCTACCTGGATTCGAGGCAACACCACTCCCTCGACCCCCTGCGTCATCGGGAGCCTCTATTCCAACAGCGCTGGAACCGGACCGAATACTGATTTTTACGTCTGCACTGCAACCACCACATGGACTGGGATCGACTAGCCATTCCGCTCCAGGCTCACCCGTTGAAAAAACGAACAGGCCCCGCCTTCAACGGGGCCTTTCTTCTTGCATATAGCTTCTGCCGATAACTTCTCGCCGGTCGCGCGCTTGCACTCCCTTCCCCACGATGAACGCACGTTCGCGCACTGCCGAAGCACTGCGTGAAGTATTCGAGGTGCCGGTGACAAGTTCCACTGGTCTGACGGGCGGCAACTATAGCGGTGCTCCGGTGGGCTCCATGGCTTACTGCGGTAACTGTGCAGTCGGAAATTGTTCTTCTACCAGTGGCTCAGGAGCGCTGGCAGTCCATACCTCAACCGCCTGGGTGTGCAAGTAAGGGCCTAGCTCTTGAGTGCGCTCAGTCCGCGAAGAGCAATCTGAGAACCGGGTGGGCGCTTCTCTTTTCGAATTTCAAGAAAAACCAGGCCGCTCAAGGGGAGGCTTTGAGCGGCCTGCTTGGCGAAGTCCTCCGGGGGAGGAGGAGAAAATCGCTCGTCTTTACATCGACAAACCTTACATCGATGACGGATTGCTTTGGCCTGTGGTAGGCGCCGCTGCCGGCGCATTCGTGTCGCCCACCGTGTTGGTCATCAGGCGAACATCCACGCGGCGGTTGCCGGCGCGGCCCGACGATGTCTTATTCGACTCCACCGGCTTGTCCTTGCCCAGTCCAATCACATAAATCTTGTGCGCGGGCACGCTGTATTTCGACGCCAGATATTGGATTACCGAATTCGCCCGGCGCTGGCTCAGATCGTAGTTGTAGTCCGCCGATCCCACCGAATCCGTGCTGCCTTCGAGCGCAATGATGTAGCCCTTGGTGCTGGCCAGGCTCGCCGCCAGTTGGTCGAGGGCTTCTTTCGCCGTCGGCGTCAGATTGTCTTTGTTGAAACCAAACTTCACCGAGGTTTCGGCCACCGCGTGATAGTTGTCCAGGTTGGCCACTGTATCGGTCAGCATACCCACGCGACTGTTGGCCGCGTCGGCCATCTGCTGCGCCGAAGCCGCGTTCTGGCCGGCGGTCTGTGCTTTCTGGTCCACTTCCGCCGTTTTGGCGTTCACCGCCAGGATGCCAGCCTGCGCCCGCGCGTCGACATCCTTGATGTCCTTGGTGTTCTTCGCGGTCATGTCATCCAGTTCGTTGGTCTTGTTGATCAGAGGCGTGGTCTCTTGCTTTACGTAGTTCTTGCTGGTGCAGCCGACCGTCGCCGTCATGCTCACCGCCAGCAAAATCACGAACGAAGTGCGCGTCATGGGGAAGCTCCTTAAAGTTATTGGAATCGCCGCTTGGGAGTTCATAAGGAGTGCAAAACCTCCGAAATCGTCGATTCTCGAATCGTCTCTTGGCGCGCCTGGGTTGCCCAACCTGGGTTGCCCAACTTGGGTTACCCCGACGCGCCCCACTGCCAGACCCTTTGGGAATAATTAATGCCTACAAGTCCCGCTCTTACTTTTGCACGAGACGTGCCAGTTCTCACAGCCCCATGCCTCTACCAGTAAGTATATACGTTTTCAATGGGTTGCAAAATACGCCCGAACCAGCCCGCACACGACGACGCCGCAAAAATAACGAAAACCCCACCTCGCAATGGAAATTTTATACGGTGAGGCGAATCCCGCTTCATCGTAAAGTGCGCGAAGAACTGCCGCGACAGGACACGAAGATCTACTTCGACCATCCCAACGAACCGCTATTTCCATATATCCGTGATCGGCGCGGCATCGCGATCGTTCTTGGTCAACGGTTCCAGGCCAAAGTTGTCTTCAATCGTGCGCAGCACGCTGTAGTGGGTGTAGTAACGACCCAGGGACTTAGCATCCTGCCCGCTCGCCGGTTTTACCATGTCGCCCAGAAACAGGGTCATGATCCGGTTGTCCGCGTTCTTGTCCGATTCGTCGAAGGTCACAATCACCAGCGTTCCCTGGCGCAGGTTCTCTGGAAAATCCTTCTCCAGAAACTTCTTCAACCACTCCGCCGCGAATTTCACGCCGGTATCGTGGCCATCGTTATTCCGGTTCGGACTGTAAAACGAATACGCCACCAGCCCCTGCTTGGCGTCGCGGACAAAATAATTGTCGTCGCTGCCCGACTCCACTCGCACCACGCGATCGCACCACTTCTTCTGCACTTCCACAAAGCTCAGGAACGGAACGTGCCGCCGCACATAGCCGCCCTGTTTGCCTTCTTGCTTCTGGCTGACAAACTTGTAAGGACAGTTCCCTTCCGGCAGTTCCTCCGCATAGTTCTTGAAGTTGAGGCCATGCGCGATCAGGCGGTCGGCAATGGTTTTGTGCCCGGCGTCGTCCGGAAAATCCACTTGCAGATCGGCCAGCAACCGCCGCTTGCTGCCGATGCGAAAATCCGTTCCCGCCACCATGGCCAGGTAATTCGGATACGAAGGATGAAACAGGGCATGAAAATTGGTGAAGCTCGCACCCTGCGCGGCCAGCGCCGCCAGGTTCGCGTCCTTCACCGCAGCTTCATAGTCGCCATTCTCCAGCACGACGATCAGAACGCGGTCGAAGTGATGAGCGCTATTTTCTGCGGCGGGCTTCGCCGCCTGCTCGGACTCGCACTTCACGGAGGCGACGGACAATGCGCTCAGAACGACACCTGTGGCCAGCAACAAACTGCCGACACATCGGAAACTGCGGGATCGCAACTTCAAGCGGGCTCCTGACACACGATATCGCAAGCATACCGGGAGACTGATCGCCAGCTCAAACTAGCAGAGTGAAGGCGAAATCGATGCGGCGACAGACCCTTCATCGCTTGGAGAAACCTTTACGCGACGAAAGATCGGGAGGCCCGCTGAGCGCCCCCACATGGCGCAAGAATCGCTGTTTGCCGGCGTTGGACATAGCACTCTCAAGATGTTCGCGGACGAGCCGCCCCACGGGCAGACCCGTACTGCGCGAAGTCTCCTTAAGCCACGCAAGAAGCTCATCGGTAAGGCGAATCGTAAGTGTATGGCTCATCGGTATATTTTGTACCATAGGGCAAGCGGCAAGCCACTCGCGAATCGCCCTTCTTCGCGTCCTCCGCGGCGAAGAGCCTTGTTTGACTGCTTCTCAAAAACCAAAGGCTTCAACCGCAACGTAAAATAGAAATCTGACCCTCAGATGGACCTTCTCCAGAAAATCCGCACCATTCCCACCGAGCCCGGCGTGTATCTCTACAAGAATGCCGAAGGCGACGTGATCTATGTGGGCAAGGCCAAGAACCTGCGCAGCCGCGTGGCCAGCTACTTCCACGAAGGCCGCTGGGAAGACGCTAAAACTGGAGCCTTGGTCCGCGAGGCCGTCGATGTCGATTACGTCGTCGTCGCCAACAACAAAGAAGCGCTCGCCCTCGAAAATAATCTGATCAAGCAGCGCAAGCCGCGCTTCAACATCCTGCTGCGCGACGACAAGACTTACCCATATGTGAAGCTCACCCTCGGCGAGCGTTGGCCGCGCGTCTACGTCACTCGCCGCCTGCGCAAAGACGGCAGCGCCTACTACGGCCCGTACTTCCCCGCCAATCTCGCCTACCGCATCGTCGATCTCATTCACCGCAACTTTCTGATTCCCTCGTGCAAAGTCGATCTCACGCGTTTTCATCCGCGCCCTTGTTTACAGTTTTACATCAAGCGCTGCCTCGGCCCCTGCGTGAAAGATTTGACCACGCCTGAGATTTACCAGGAAGCGGTTCGCGACGTGAAATTGTTTCTCGAAGGCCGGCCCACCGACCTGAGCAAATCGCTGCACGCGCGCATGGAGCAGGCTGCCGAAGCGCAGGAGTACGAACGCGCCGCAAGATATCGCGATTTGATTTCGACGGTCGAGCAGTTGCAGGAACGCCAGCGCATCGCCTCCGCCGAAGGCGACGACGCCGACGTCTTCGGCTATCACTACGAAAACGGAATGCTGGCGGTAAATCTTTTTCACATGCGCGGAGGCCGCGTCGTCGACCGCCGCGAATTCTTCTGGGAAGATCTGCCCGAATCGCCGGATGTGACTGCCGACGCCAGCTTCGTACACGACTCCTCCTCCACCTGTCATCCTTCAACTGTTTGTCATCCTGAGCGAAGCGAAGGACCTATGCAGTTTGCTGACAGCACTGAAGCTGCCGACGAGTCCATAGATCCTTCGGCCGGCAAATCCCGCCGGCCTCAGGATCACAAGGCAAACTCTGGGTCTGATTTTCATCCCGGCGAATTCTTTTCCGCGCTGCTCAAGCAGCTCTACATCGGCCAGCCCTATGTGCCGCGCAATCTGTATGTTCCCGTCGATTTCGAAGACCGCGAAACTTTGGAAGATTTGCTCTCCGATCAAGTTGCAAGCGGCAATGCCCGCGCCGCGCGCGTTCACATTCTCGTTCCGCAGCGCGGCGACAAGCGCGCCCTTATCGATCTAGCCGGCACCAACGCCAAACAGTCGTACGATCAGCGTTTTCGCGTGCTTAAGCCCAACGCGCGCAAGATTCAGGAAGAGCTGCGCGACTCGCTCAGCCTGCCCGATCTGCCCAAGCGCATCGAGTGTTTCGACATTTCGCACATTCAGGGCGCGGAGACCGTGGCCTCGATGGTGGTGTGGGAAGACGGGCGCATGAAGAAATCCGATTACCGCAAATTCATCATTCGCACCGTTGAGGGTGTGGACGATTTCGCTTCGATGCGCGAAGTGGTCACGCGCAGATACAAACGCGTGCTGCAAGAACAAGAAAAAACGGAGCAGGAAAAAACGGAACAAGAAAAAACCAAGGCTTCCATGCCCAGCCTCGTCCTGATCGATGGCGGCCTCGGCCAGTTGCACGCCGCGGCCGAGGCGCTAGAATCACTCGAGATCATCAACCAGCCGCTCGCGGCCATCGCCAAGCGCGAAGAGATTCTCCACGTCTATGGGCAGGAGAAAGATCCCATCGCGCTCGATCATCACTCGCCGGTGCTGCATCTGATTCAGATGATCCGCGATGAGGCCCATCGCTTCGCCGTCACGTTTCATCGTAAGCGACGGCAGATGCGAGACCGCTCGACCGAGTTGCTGGAGATCCCAGGCGTAGGCGAGAGCACGACACGACGTCTGCTCGAACATTTCGGCAGCCTGCAGGCGGTAAAGCAAGCCGACGCGGCGGCGTTGTCGGCGGTCGTGACCCGTGTGCAGGCCGATGCGATTCGCAATCACTTTCAGAAATAGTTGATTCTAAAGGGAGTGATTTTTCGCTGGATTGATTCCAAAGAACTTAGTGGCAGCAGGGAGATGCAAGAGCGACTCCGGCAGAGAATTTGCCGCCGGGCAGGCCGCGTAGAACCGTCGCTAAGGGGCCTAGAACGCACCAGGAACGACGATCCTGCGTCGGGACCTCCCAATGGTCATCCGGACGCGAAAACGCGCCAGCGGGGCGGAAGAATGGGCTAGCGTCGGTTTATATCATATAGTTATACATTGAGCTATAAGACGTTTTCGCAACTCTCTGATTCGATGGGATCTGCTGTAACACCTCCGATTTGCTCGTAAGTGATTGATCCTGCGTGAAACTCTAAAGCCGCAAGCAATGGATTGCCAAGTTTGCGGGAACTTAGCCCCGAAAAAACCGGCTTCCGGCTTCCGGCGCGGGCTTCCGCGCGAGTGGTTGCCTAAACGATTGGCGCAAAAGAGTTTGTGCACCACCTGTGCGATCGAAAAGAGATCAGCGCTATTTCGTTTCCGCGCTGGCGTTACCCATGTCTAAGACAACCTTCCAGCTTCCGTCTTTCTGTTTCTTCCAGATGCTGGTGTACTTACCGTGATCGAGCACGAGCTTGCCGTCTTTGTCCTTCGAACGGAACTCGTAGGCGCCATAGGTGTAGCCGAGATCACCAGACGAGGAGATGTCAGCGCCCGTGGGCGTCCAGGTGAGATGGTTGTTCTTGTCGTCGAGAAAGGCCATGCCTTTCGCGATATTTTCCTTGCCTTGAATGACCGGCCCACCGTTGGGCAGTTCGACGGCATCGTCGGCGTAGTAAGACATATATCCTGCGGAGCCGCGCTGGGCCGCAGCTTTCATGAAGTCGGCCTCGAGCTGCTTCAGCGTGTCAGCCGTGGACTTCGCGGATGCCGAAGCGATGGGACGAGTATTGGGCACTGCGACGATCAAGACCAGCAGCGCGACAGCGGCGAGCAGAAACGATTTCATGCATCCTCCGTGAATGGCAGCGGGTATTTTACTCCCTGCTCCGCGAAACCTGCCGTACACTCAGAGCTGCTGTGCGCTTTAACTTTTCACTTTTCGTTTTTTCCGATTCGTTTTTTCTGGTTTTCGTGTTCTCAGTTCTATGCCAAACCGTGACGAAAAAGAATGCGGCACGCTGATCGTTACCGGTGCGAGCCGCGGAATCGGCGCGGCGGTGGCGAAGCTGGCGGGCGGACGTGGATTTGCGGTCGCGGTCAATTTTTCGCGGAGTGAGGCCGGCGCGCGGGCGGTCGCGAATGAGATAGTCTCGGCGGAAGGGCGAGCGGTCGCGATTCAGGCGGATGTGGCTCGCGAAGAAGATGTGATGCGATTGTTCGAGACAGCCGAGCGTGAACTGGGGCCGATCAAAGGACTGGTGAACAACGCGGCGATCACCGGCGGATTCGCGCGCGTCGATGAGGTGAGTGCGAAGGCTCTGGCCGAGGTAATGACGGTGAATGTGTGCGGCGCGATTTTGTGCGCGCGCGAGGCGGTGCGGCGGATGTCGACGCGGCACGGCGGCACCGGCGGCGCGATTGTGAACATTTCTTCGCGCGCGGCGCAGACGGGCTCGGCGGGAGAGTGGGTGCACTACGCGGCGTCGAAGGGCGCGATCGATAGCTTCACGATTGGATTGGCGCGCGAAGTTGCGACCGAGGGAATACGCGTGAACGCGGTAGCTCCGGGACTGATTGAGACCGGGCTACATGCCGCCAACGGCGCGCCGGACCGGCTACAGCGGCTCGTGGCGACCATTCCGATGGGAAGAGCGGGCACTCCGCAAGAGGTAGCGGAGGGCGTGCTGTGGCTGCTTTCTCCGGCGGCGTCTTACACGACGGGAGCGATTCTGGAGGTTGGCGGCGGGCGGTAGTGGGTTTGCGCGGAGCGTTAACGCAATTGCACCGCGCAGAAGGCTCCGTGGCATCTTCAGGCTCTGGCTTCTCTTCAGTCAGGCGCTTCTTCGGTCTTGCTCTGCGCTTAAGCGCGTTCCCGCGACGTCTGCCGCGCCAGTCGCAACGCTCCGCGAACCGGTTCCACGACTTCGGGATGCAGCACGGCGCGCGGGTGCGCGCGGCGAACTTCACTGTAGAAAAGATCGCGCACGCGCGGCGCGTGACGAAAGACTCCGCCAATGACGGCCAACTGAACAGAGGGAGAGCGCTCCTCCGGGAACAATCGGCGTATGACGGTATCCGCAATTCGGGCAAGCTCCACGGCGGCCTGGGCGAGAACGCCTTGCGCCAGCACATCGCCGGAGTCGGCTGCGGCGGCGACGGCGGGAAAGAGCGCAGCGAAATCTGGGCTGGAGTTGACCACGCGCACGAAGTCTTCCAGAGAATGCGACTTTGAAACATTCATGAGTTCGCGGAGGAGCGGCGGGACGGGAGCGGCATCGGAAGATTGGGCTAGCTCCGTATCGTTCTTCACATCTTGCTTCGTATTTTGGCCTGAGTCTCCCGTCGTGCCTTCGATTACGTATTGCATTTCATCTTGCGCGCGCAGAGCGGCGGTGACTGCGGCGCGTCCGATCCAGTGGGCGGAGCCTTCGTCGGAGACGGCGAAGCCCCAGCCGCCGGCGCGGGCGGCGTTGCCCTGAGAGTCGCGACCGTAGGCGATGGAGCCGGTGCCGGCGATTACGATCACGCCGGGACCCGCGCCAAACGCGGCTGCGAGCGCGATCTGCTCATCGCCGATGACACTGATGTATCGGGAACCGATTTGTCCGGGGATTGTTCCAGGGAGGATCTCGGCGAGAATATTACGGATGAGGCCGGAAACCTCCGCGCGGCCTGCGCCCGCGGCGCCGATGCAGACGCGAGCAATTTGTTGTGGAGCGATTCCCGCGGCCGAGCAGGCCTGGCGAACGGCCTGGTGCAGCGACTCGCGAGCGCGGGCTTCGCCGACGCGAACGATATTGCTGGGGCCGGAAGTGGCTGTGGCGAGGAGCGAAGCAGCGTCGCCCACCGCGCAGGTGGTCTTGGTGCCTCCGCCGTCGATGCCAAGGTAGTAGGGCACGGGTTAGTTCTATCACAGGCAGTTCTCGGTTCTCAGTTCTCCGTGGCGGGCTTAGAGACGTAGCAAGCAGTTTCTCTACGTCTACAGAGTCTCACTCGCGGGAAAGTACGACTCCGGCCATAATGGCTGACGGATGGGCTTGAACAATCTTGATCTCGCGATCATTGCGCTGTATCTAGTCGGGATCACCCTGTTTGGGCTGCGATTTCGCAAGCGGCAGCGATCGCTGCGCGATTATTTTCTGGCCGGGCGCGATATTCCGTGGTGGGCGATCTCGCTTTCGATTGTTGCGGCCGAGACCAGCACGCTCACTATCATCAGCATCCCGGGACTGGCTTACGACACCAACCTGACTTTCTTGCAGGTAGTGATGGGCTACGTTGTGGGGCGGGTGGTGATCAGTTTTGTTCTGCTGCCGCATTATTTTCGCGGCGACCTCTACACCGCCTACGAACTGATTGAACGGCGCTTTGGGCGCGGGTTGCGCTCGCTTACTGCGGGGCTTTTCCTGCTGACGCGCGCGGCGGCTGAAGGCGTGCGCGTGTATGCCGTTTCGATCGTAGTTTCGATTGCGCTGGGCACGGGCGAGGTCGCGTCGATTGCGATGATCACGGTACTGACGCTGCTCTATACCTTTGAAGGCGGATTGGCCGCGGTGATTTGGACCGACGTGGTGCAGACGGCGATTTATGTTGGTGGAACGCTG
>Ga0224550_1000305_pt1 | contig 10493 bp, 7 predicted proteins | sample 714P31014metaG_FD_179905 | JGI IMG/M metagenome (GOLD analysis project Ga0224550, IMG submission 179905) | Peat soil microbial communities from Stordalen Mire, Sweden - 717 P3 10-14 | ecosystem: Environmental > Terrestrial > Soil > Wetlands > Peat | place: Sweden: Norrbotten County, Stordalen...
TTTCCGCGGTAACGATCGTGCGCGTCGAACCAACCGCCGACGCTTCGTTCGCCGCGATACGTGCGCGAAGCAGGTTCGGAATTGCGATGGCCGCGATGATCAAAATGATCGCCACGACGATCAGCAATTCGATAAGCGAGAAACCCTTCTGTTTCTTATTCATTGTCTCTCCTAGGAGCATTGCTCCGAAACTCGATTTTGTACTCCCTGGCGGGGTACGCTCACATACATTGCAAGGAAGATGCCAGCCGGGCGACCCGGGTTTACTCTCCCGACACAATTGAATTATACCTCTCAGTTTCAATGACATACAGCCCGCACTTCATCGAACTTTGCGCGTTGGTCATGTTCGGTCGCGGCACGGGGCCTCGGAGGATGACACTTAGTGCTTATGGGGAATGACCAAAACGGCTGGATGCGCTGCTTCGCGCCGCCGAGCGCGCTGAGGCCGCCCGTCCTTCCAGCGACCCGAGCGCTACACCCCATATTTTTTCGCATAGTGGCGGAAGGAGCGGTAGGACATCTTCAGCAGGGTCGCTGCCTGGGTGCGAACTCCGCCCGAGCGTTCCAACGCGGCCAACAGATACGAGCGCTCCAACCCCTGGATGTGTTCTTCGAGGCTGAGGCCCTCCTGCGGCAAGCAGGTATGGTTCCCGTTGTGGTTCGCGTGGGGAACCGATTCTTGAAAATGCTTCTGGATTCGCTCCGGTAGAGCATCCACGGATATCCGGTTCCCGCTCTCCAACGCCACGGCGCGTTCGATCGTGTTCTCGAGCTCGCGGACGTTTCCGGGCCAGTCGTAGACTTCCAGCCGACGCATCGCTTCCGGCTCGATTCCGTCAATCTTCTTCGTCATGGACTTGGCGAAACGTCCCAGAAACTCGCGCGCCAGAAGCGGAATATCCTCCCGGCGTTCCCGAAGCGGCGGCAGGTGAATCGGAATGACGCTCAGGCGATAATACAAGTCCTCGCGGAACCGTCCCTCGGCGATTTCCTTGGCGAGGTCCTTGTTCGTCGCGGCGATGATGCGGACGTCCACATCGGATTCTTCGGTGCTGCCTATCGCCCGGACCTTGCCTTCCTGCAGCACGCGATAGAGCTTCACCTGCATCGTGACGCTCATGTTTCCGATTTCGTCCATGAAAAGGGTGCCGCCATGGGCCGCATGAAAAAGCCCGTTGCGGTTTTCGTTTGCGCCTGTGAACGCGCCCTTAACGTAGCCAAACAGCTCGGATTCCAGAAGGGTCTCCGGAAAGGCCCCGCAGTTGATAGTAATGAAGGGGCTCTTCGCACGAGCGCTGTTCTCATGGATGGCGCGTGCGACCAGCTCCTTGCCCGTGCCGCTCTCGCCGGTGATCAGAACCCGGCTCGGCTGCGGGGCTATGTTTTGAATCAGCTCGAATATCGCGCGCATCTTCGGGCTGGTTCCAATCATGTGGTCCAGGCCAGTCAGCCGGCGCAGCTCGCGCCGCAGGTAGCCCGCCTCCTTCTTCAGGGCGAGTCTCTCGGCCACCTGCTGAACCGCGGGGCGAAGCTCATCGAGCAATCGGTCCCCCTTAATGACGTACCGATCCGCGCCAAAATTCACAGCGGAAACCGCGGTATCAATCGTTGGCACGCCGGTGATCAGTATGAAAATGCTCGCCGGCGACACTTCCTTCGAATAACGAAGCAGCTCCACGCCGTCCATATCGGGCATGCAGATGTCGGAAACCACGATGTCGAATATCCGGGACGCCAGCAGGCGCTTCGCCGCTTCGCCGCTTGAGGCCACTTCCACTTTGTGGCCTTCCTTGCGGAAGCTGATTTCCAGGAGCTCGCAAATGGACCGCTCGTCGTCAACGATTAGCATGTGGGCCATGGGCGACCTATGCCTTTCCTACCAACGGCGCGGCCGGGGGCAAGGCTTCTGCCGCGAGACGCGGACCCGTTCGAGCGGTAGCGCGGGTTGACCGCGGAATTTCGACCACAAACTCCGTGCCGAGCCCTGGTTCTGTGTCGACACGAATCTGGCCTTTGTGCGCCTGCAGAATCTGATACACGATGGCGAGACCAAGGCCCGTGCCACCGGCGAATCCCGATTGAAACGGCTCGAAAATCCGGGCTGTGGCGCGAGGGTCGAAACCGATTCCGGTGTCGCGGATGGAAATTCGCACCGAGTCTGCAAACGTTTCGAGGCTTACGGTAAGCACGCCGCCGTCGGGCATGGCGCGCAGGGCGTTGTTGCAAAGATTCCAGAAAACCTGTTTCATCGCGTCGCGGTCCACACGGGCGCGAAGCTTTGCGGAAGAGAAGTCGCGCTCCACGCGCACCTTGCCTGAAGGGCCGGCATGGCGCTCGATCAGAAGCAGCGTTTCTTCGATCAGAGCCACGATGTCGAGATCCGCGAATGCGTACGACTTCTCGCGGGAGTAGTCCAGGAATTCGGTGATAATTTGATTCAAGCGCTGCGATTCCCTGCTGACGATCTGGACCAGCTTCTTGTCGTCGTCTTCCAGTGGCGCGAGGCGCGCCAGTTCCTTGAGCGCGCCGGTCATGGCTGTGAGCGGCTGCCGAATCTCATGGGCGATGGCCGCCGAAAGCCGGCCGAGTGCGGCCATCCTCTCCTTGTTGAACACTTCCCGTTCGAGGCGCTTCAGCTCCGTAAGGTCCTGAAAGTTGAATACGAAGCCCCCGGCTTCGTTCTGACCGGTGCGCAAAGGGGAGATCGAGAGTCCCAGAAAACGAATGTTTCCCGCGGCCGTGCGGAATTCGATCTCCTTGCGCAGCGCGAGTGGAGTTCCCTGCTCGTCGCTTTCCACCGGCCAAAAACCCGGAAAAACATCCGCGACATTCTCACCGCGAAGCAGACCGAATCCTTGTCCCGTGATTTCGGCTCCGGCGCGATTCACCAGCAAAATGCGGCCGTCGAGATCGGTCGTCAATAAGCCGCCGCGCATTGACTCGATGATGTCCCGATTGAAGGCCTGCAGATCCTTCAGCTCCTCGCTCTTCTCCTCGAGCTCGACGCCTTTCTTGCGGATGGTTTGTGCCAGCAGGCTCCCGAGATACGCGATCGCGAAAAATGCAAAAAGATTGCTCCCCAGCCAGGATTGAAGTTCCCGCAGGCCCGGCAACGTAGTAGCCGTCCGCGGAATGATGCCGTAGTAGGTCAGCTCGACCACGCATCCCAGCAAAACGAAACTTGCGCCGGCTACCAGAAACGCGCCCCGGCGTGAAAACAGGATGCTCCCCATCAAAATCGCCAACAGATACAACGATATGAAGTAACTATCCTGCGCGCCGCTGGAATATACGACGCCCGTGATCATGACCAGATCGGCTGCGATCTGAAAGGCGGCGTGCCATTTGAATCCGGGGAGCTTACGCTGCGAGAATACGAAGACCGCGGCGAGGGCATACCAGATGGCGCCGAGCACGAACAGCGTTGCGACGGGATAATAGACGGTGGACCATTGGCGAACTGCGACGAACACCACGAGAAGAAACGTAATAATGAGAAAACGAACGCGGCCCAGCAACGGCAGCCATTCGCTCACACTAGGCGTGAATTCCATTTCAGATTCGCTGATGTCTTCTGCTGCCGGCTCGATTCCGGTGGCGCGCGGCGAACTCGCTTCCTTTAACCCTCCGCCACCACCGGACCGAAACGCGATGGGTTTAGTGTCCGGCCAGTTTGCCGATCAACGAGAACAGTGGCAGATACATCGAAATGACCACGCCGCCGACGACCACGCCGAGGAACACGATCATGATCGGCTCGATCGCCGTCAACATGTCCTTCACCGCCGCGTCAACTTCGTCCTCGTAGAAATCGGCGATTTTCGAAAGCATCGCGTCCATCGCGCCGGTTTGTTCGCCGACGCCGATCATCTGCGTCACCATGCCCGGGAAGACTTCCGTTTCCTTGAGTGGCTCAACCAACGAGCGCCCGGCCTCGACCGCCTTGCGCGTCATGGTGATCGCTCTCTCGATCACGGCGTTACCCGAAGTGCGTGCCGTGATGTCCAAACCTTCGAGGATGGGCACGCCGCTGGAAATCAGTGTGCCGAGAGTGCGCGTGAATCGCGCGACGGCGATTTTCCGAAGAACGATTCCGACCACCGGAGCCTTCAACAAGAGTTGATCGATGGTCATCCGGCCCAGTGGCGTCTTTTGCCAGAATTTGATCGCCACACCGGCGCCGACGCAGAACACGAGAATGAGCAGTCCGTAGATGCTTCCCACGAAATTGCTCATCGCGATAACCGCGCGCGTGGGCAGCGGCAAATCCGCGCCCAAGCCGTTGAACAAGGTGGTGAAAATCGGAACGACTTTCCAGAGAAGAAGGATAATAACGCCGGCCGCGATGCTCAACACCGCCACGGGGTAAATCATGGCGGACTTCACGGCGCGCTTCAGTTTGACGTTCTTCTCGATGTACAACGCGAGGCGCTGGAGAATGGTATCGATAATACCTCCCGTCTCACCGGCCTCCACCATGTTGTAGTAGAGAGGGTCAAAGACTTTTTCGTGCTGCTTCATGGACGCCGACAAGGTGGCGCCGCCTTCAACTGATGCCCGCACGCTGTTGAGAATCTTCTGAAAAGTCTTGTTCTCCTGTTGTCCCGCCAGAATTTCGAGGCACTGGACGAGAGGCAAGCCGGCATCGATCATCACGGAGAACTGGCGCGTAAAAATCGCGAGTTCCTTCTGATCGACTCCGGCGCCGAACGTGGGGATGTTGAACTCCTTCCCCTTCTCGGAGAGCTTGCTGACGTTAATGTTCTCCCGCCGGAGCATGGCCTGGAGCGCGGCCTTGCTGTCGGCTTCGCGTTCCCCCGCAACGTTCGTGCCCATGCGGTTCACTCCCCGATATGTAAATACCGGCATGACTGTTACCTCCCTATTCGATTACCGCCGGACTGGAACCCGGCCGCCGGCTGGCGGCGAAGTCACTCCTCGGTTAATTAAATCCTGTAATTCATCCGGATTCGAAGATCTCGCGATAGCCGTTTCCAAAGTGATTAACTTCTGGGAAAAGGCGTTCGCGAGGCTCTGGTTGAACGTCTGCATTCCGGTCTGCCCGGTGCCCGTCTGCATCGCGGAATAAATCTGGTGAATCTTGTCTTCGCGGATCAGGTTGCGGATCGCCGCGGTGGGGATCAGGACTTCCATCACCATCGCGCGGCCGCGGCCGTCAATCTTGGGCAGCAACGACTGGCAAAGAATTCCTTCCAGCACCATGGAAAGCTGGGCGCGAACTTGCGGCTGCTGGTGCGCCGGGAAGACGTCCACGATGCGGTTGATCGTCGATACCGCCGAATTCGTATGCAGCGTCGCGAACGTCAAGTGGCCCGTCTCGGCGATGCGCAGCGCCGATTCAATCGTTTCCAGGTCCCGCATTTCACCGATCAGAACGACGTCGGGGTCCTCGCGCAGCGCGGCGCGGAGAGAATTGGCGAACGAGTGCGTATCCGAGTGCACCTCCCGCTGGTTGACCAGGCACTTCTTGTGGTTGTGTAGAAACTCGATCGGGTCCTCGATCGTGATCATGTGCTCTTCGCGCTCGTTGTTGATCTTGTCCAGCATGGCAGCCAGCGTCGTGGATTTGCCCGAGCCGGTCGGCCCGGTGACCAGCACCAGCCCGCGCGGCTTGTCGCAGAGCCCCCGAACGACCGCCGGAAGCATCAGCGCGTCGAAACTCTTGATTTCCCAGGGAATGGTGCGGAAAACCGCCGCCACGGCGCCGCGCTGGTGGAAGATGTTGCCGCGGAAACGCGCCAGGCTCTTCAATCCGAAGGAGAAGTCGAGCTCGAGATTCTCCTCGAGGCGATGCTTCTGCACGTCGGTAAGCACGCTGTAGGCCAGCGCCTTGGTGTCCGCCGCGGTCAGGGGCGGCATATCCAGGGGGCGCAGTTTGCCGTGGACGCGGACCCGCGGTGCACTATTCGTCGAGAGGTGCAAATCGCTGCCCTGCATCTCCAGCATTTTTTTCAGAAGCTCGCTCAGTGTAATTCCAGGCATTTTCTTCTCCTCTTTACAGAACGGTTTCGCGCAAAACTTCTTCCATGGTCGTCTGCCCGGCCGCTACCTTCTGCAGGCCGCTGCGACGCAACGTAATCATTCCCTGTTCCAACGCTTTCTTCTTGATCTCCAACGCCGAAGCGCCGACGAGTATCAGCTCACGAAGCTCGTCGTTGATTTCCATCACTTCGTAAAGCCCGACTCGGCCCTTGTAACCGGTGTTGTTGCAGGTTGCGCAGCCCTTGCCGTGCTGCACAGTCGTTTTCGCGGCTTCGTCCGGCGAGTAGCCTGCCTCAATCAGCGCCGGGGCCTGAATCTGAAGCGGCTCCTTGCATTGCACGCAGATGCGGCGCACCAGCCGCTGCGCGCAAATCAAGTTCACCGAGGTCGCCACGAGAAATGGTTCGATTCCCATGTTCATTAATCGGCTGATGGTCGACGGAGCATCATTCGTGTGCAGCGTCGAAAGCACCATGTGGCCCGTCAGCGCGGCCTTTACCGCGATTTCCGCCGTCTCGAAGTCTCGAATTTCACCGACCAGGATAATGTTCGGGTCCTGCCGCAGGAACGCGCGGAGCGCGGAAGCGAAGTTCAGCCCGATCTGTTCCTTCATCTGAACCTGGTTAATCCCGGGAAGCTGGAACTCGACGGGATCCTCGGCGGTCATGATGTTTGTTTCTGGCGTGTTCAGCCGCGCGACGGAGGAATAAAGCGTGTTGGTCTTGCCCGAACCCGTTGGGCCGGTTACCAGCACCATGCCGTACGGCTTCAGAATCTGCCGCTCGAATTTCGCCAGCGCCTCGGGCTCGAATCCGAGCTTCGTCATGTCGAGGCGCAGGTTTTCCTTGTCGAGCAAGCGCAGCACGATCTTTTCGCCGAACAGTGTGGGGACGGTCGAAACGCGGAAATCCAGTTCCTTTTTCTTTCCGTCTTTCAGGTACTTGATCATGATGCGGCCGTCTTGCGGCAGCCGCTTCTCGCTGATGTCCAGCTTCGACATGATCTTCATGCGGCTGGTCATCGCATCTTTCAACTTCAGCGGCGGGGCCATCACGTTCTGCAGAATTCCGTCAATGCGGAACCGGACGCGAAACTCCTTCTCGTAAGGCTCCACGTGGATGTCGCTCGCGCCCCGCTTGACCGCGTCAGTCAGAATCAGGTTACACAGCTTGATGATGGGCGCCTCTTCGGCCGCCTTCGACAGGCTGGCCAGGTCCATCTCGGTCTCTTCGGCAGCCAGCTCGAGCGCGTCGGTTTCGTCGCCCGTCAGGTCCTTCATCACCTTGTCGAGTTCTTCGACGCTCTCCACTTCGCCGTAGAACTTGTGGATCGCTTCGCTGATCGCCGTTTCCGACGCGACCACCGGCTCGACGTTGAACCCGGTCATGAACTTGATGTCGTCCATGGCGAAGACGTTCGTCGGGTCCGTCATCGCGATCGTCAGGGTTGAGCCCACGCGCGACAGCGGCACAATCTGGTAGCGGACCGCCGTTTCCTGCGGTACGAGTTTGATCACCGCCGGATCCACTTCATAGAATTTCAGGCTGATGGACGGAACGCCGTACTGGCGGGAAAGAACCGCGGTGATATCGTCGTCGCTCACCAGACCCAGCTTGACCAGGCAAGTTCCGAGCCGTCCGCCATTCTTTTTCTGGTAGTCGAGCGCCTGCTTAAGCTGATCTGCGGAGATCAGGCTGTCTTTAACGAGGATTTCACCGAGTCGTGAAGACATAGTCGTGGCGCCCGCGGTACTAGAACCGCCGGAATTGGCAGAGTAGCATGCGCCCCACTAGGAATTGGGAACCCGGTGGGGCGTTCGTGGTGAATCTGCTAACATCTGACACGTCGCACGAAAACCTGTACGTTCGTACAGGCTATTTTTTGCCCCTGTACGAAGGTACAGGCTGCCCAAAAATGGCATCGGCTGTCGGCGCGTTTTGATTAGCTTTCATTTGACTGGTTGGAGAAGCGGACGCAGCGTGCGCAGATTTGCGTTGCGGCGTTTTCAAATGTCCGGCTTTGCGATTGAGACGCCCGTCAGCGAGCGTTTAAGCTCTGGCCTCTGGCGTCCGGGTTCTGCTACGATGACCCAAGGGCGGTTAGCTCAGCGGTTAGAGCGTCCGGTTTACACCCGGAAGGTCCGCGGTTCAAATCCGTGATCGCCCACCAGTTGGCGTAACTACCGCGGGGACGTAGTTCAGTCGGTTAGAACGCTGCCCTGTCACGGCAGAGGTCGCGAGTTCGAGTCTCGTCGTCCCCGCCATTTTTCCCGCGTAGCGCGCCGGATCCTCGCCCCGGCAGGCCGCGAAATCCTATCAGGCCTCCGCCATGAACCCGCCGTAATTCCCTCTCCATGCCTTATGATGTTGCGCCAGTCTGAATTCGGAGGATGCAAAGATGGATGCAGCGATTGCGGCGGTCCTTGCAGAGTACGAAAAGCGCGGCGCCGAGGAGCACAAGCTTCAATTGAAAGGCACGATGGACGAGTGGCTCGAGCGCCGCGACGAGTTCTTGATCGCCGTCGGCCCCGCGACCGGCCAACTGCTCAATATCCTGGCCAAGAGCGTGAAAGCCCGGACCATCCTCGAGCTGGGCACGTCGTACGGCTATTCCACGGTGTGGCTTGCGGAAGCGGCGCGCGCCACCGGCGGAAAACTCATCACGCTGGATAAGGCCGCGTACAAACAGGAATACGCACGCACCATGCTCGCGAAGGCGGGACTAACCGCGCATGTTGATTTCCGTCTCGGTGACGCGCGCGAGACGATCGCATCGCTCGCGGGTCCATTCGATTTCGTGCTCGTGGACCTCTGGAAGGATCTCTACGTCGAATGCCTCGACCTCTTTTATCCGAAGCTTTCGCCCGGCGCCTTCATCGCCGCGGACAACATGCTCCTGCCGGAGAATTACCGCGAACATGCCCTCAAATACCGCAAGCATGTGCGGTCGAAGCCGAAGATTGATTCCGTGCTACTGCCGGTGGGAAGCGGCGTCGAGCTAAGCCGCTACAACGATTCGTCCATCTCTTAGAGCTGTTCTCGGCCACTGGGCCAATTTCGAGGGCGTTTTCCGGGTGCCCCATCCTCGTTTTGAGAGGGTGGGGCTTTTCTTTGCCTCTGTTGGACACACTGCCTGGCGGAAGCGACTACGATCGCGCCAGCATGCGCGTTTCGGCTTCGCGCATCGCTGCATATATCTGTTCGAAGCTTTCGATGGCGAACAGCAGCTTGTGAATGCTGTCCACCTTCACGGGCGTATCCAGCACCTCGTCGAGGCTGAAATCCCGGACCTCGCAGCCGCCTTCGATCACGTTCGTGCACTCGTTCTGCGAGCTGATTACTCCGCTGCCGTAAACCTTCACCTTGCCGCCTTCGCGAATCAGGCCAAACTCCACCGTGTACCAGAACAGGCGGCCGAGGCGCTCGAGCGTCTCCTTTTCCTTGATCCTCGCGCACACGCTGCCGTAGTGTTGCAGGAAATCCGCGAACACGGGGTGCGCGTGCATGGGGACGTGGCCGAAAACGTCGTGGAAAATATCGGGCTCCGGCGTATATCCGAGCGAATCGCGGCTGCGGAGCCAGGTCGTCGTCGGAAACATGCGCGCGTCGAGCATTTCGAAAAATGCGTCGCTCGGCAGGAATCCGCTCACCGGCGTCGCGCTCCATCCGGTTCTTGGTTTCAGCCGCGCGGAGATCGCGCTCAGGTTCGGCAGGCGGTCGTCTTCGAGCCCGATAATCTTGTAGCCTTCCAGAAACTCGCGGCAAGCATATGCCTCGATTTGCGGCCGCCGCCTCCGGACGAGCTCTGCCCACACCTCATGCTGCTCGGCGGTGTAATCCTGATACCGCTGCTCGCTGAGAAACGGCGCTGCCGCCACAAGTGCCATTAGAGTTTCCCTGCGTGGTTAAACATGCCGTTCAAGCCCCTCGGATACGTCATCTCGGCTACGCCCTCAAACAACGTGTCATTCTGAGCGGAGTGACCGGAGGCCTTGCCTCGCCCCGCTCTTGCGGGGCGTCCGGTTACGCAGTCGAAGAATCTCTCTTCGGCGCCGCCATTCGCTACCGGTAACAGTCGCCCGCCCTCATTCTAGAAATTCAACTCCCCATATCGTCCGGCCGTAACCGTCTCCGCCTTTCGCGATGACCGCGCGGAAATGTCCGCTGACGAATTCGCCCACCGCCCCGGAATCGCCAGTCCGCATTTCGGGCAGCACCCATCCGCCAGACGATTCTCCTCCACATCATGCCACGATCGGCGAATCAGCAGCGCCTTGCATAACGGGCAGGACGTGTGCGCGCCATCGCTATAGATGTTGCCTTCATACACGTAGTGCAATCCCACCTCGAGCGCCGTGGCGCGGGCCGCGTGAAGCGTTTCGGGTGGCGTGCGCGGCTTGTCGCGCAATTTGAAATCGGGATGGAACGCCGTGAAGTGCAGCGGCACATCCGGCCCCAGATGCGTGAAAATCCACTCGGCCAGCGCGC
>Ga0224550_1000309_pt1 | contig 10391 bp, 6 predicted proteins | sample 714P31014metaG_FD_179905 | JGI IMG/M metagenome (GOLD analysis project Ga0224550, IMG submission 179905) | Peat soil microbial communities from Stordalen Mire, Sweden - 717 P3 10-14 | ecosystem: Environmental > Terrestrial > Soil > Wetlands > Peat | place: Sweden: Norrbotten County, Stordalen...
TGCGCAGGTCCTTCGCCTCGATCTTGATGTCAATGTCGTCCGCTTCGGGGAGTACGGCGACCGTGGCGGCGGAGGTATGGATGCGGCCCTGCTGCTCGGTTGAGGGAACGCGCTGAACCCGGTGCACGCCGCTTTCGTATTTCAGCTTGGAATAGACTTTGTTCCCTTGAATGGCCGCGACGATTTCCTTCATGCCCCCGACCGGCGAGGCCGAGCTTTCCAGTATCTCGACTTTCCACTTCTGCGATTCCGCATAGCGCGAATACATACGGAAAAGCTCGGCGGCGAACAGCGAGGCCTCGTCGCCACCCGTGCCGGCGCGGATTTCGAGGATCACGTTTTTCTCGTCGTTCGGGTCCTTGGGAATCAACTGAACTTTTATTTCGCGTTCGACTGTTTCGCGGCGAGCTTCGAGCGCGAGCTGCTCGTCGTGAGCCATCTGCTTCATTTCGGAATCTTCGGCCTCGGCGAAAAGCTGCTTTGCGCCCTCAAGGGCCTTTTCGATTTCTTTCCACTCGCGATATTTGGCGACGATCTCGCCCAGTTCGGAGTGGCTTTTGGCGATCTTCTGGTAGCGCGCCGAGTCGTCATGAACCTCGGGCGAGGAAAGCTCGCGGGTCATTTCGTCGTAGCGCGTTTCGATCTGCTCGAGTTTTTCAAAGAGCGTTAGATTTGCCATGGTCGTGACTCGTTACGATGTGATGCGTAACTCGTGATTGGTGATTCGTGAAAGGCAGACAGACGTGAACAGCGTGCCAGCGCCCCGGGACAGGGCGGAGAGAAGGAAACGCTAATAGAATGAGGCGAACATGGCTGCGGTCATGTGGGTTAAGGATAACGGCAAGCGGGCTGGGAGTCAAACGGCGGTGCGTCTTGGCGGTGAGTGACTTCGCGAGAGGCTGATCAACCAGTTGTCCGGCAATCCGGTCTATGCGTTCGAGTGACCGCTTGGAAGTCGGGTGCGAGGATAGTTTCCGGGCGGGTGACAACCCACCCGGAAACGAAGCTTCGGCGCTTAATCGACTGTTGGCGTCAATTGTTCTTAGCGTTTTCCAGTGCTGACGTGACCGCGGCCATCGCGCATTTCGTTTCCCTTGAAATGCGAAACCTTATCGAGACGCTTTGACGGCTCAGGTTTATCGCCGACGTTCGGCCTTGCGCCTCTGTAGCCGCGCTGGGCATCGAAACGGTTGTTTACGTGGCCTTGGAAGTTGTCAGGACCATGGAACCACGAGCCAGCGCCAATGAACGCGCCGCCCGAAAACCATTCCGGACCGTAGTAACCGTAGGGAGAACAAGCATAAGGAGCGTAGTCATAATAGCCGTACGGGCAGTCAGGGGCGGCTCCGACGCTGATGCCGACGTTGACCTGGGCCTCTATTTTGGGAGCGGCCACTGTGAGGCAGATTGCAGCAACAGCCGCTATTGCAAGATACTTAAATCCGTTCATAAATTATCCTCCGTTGTTCACTCGTATCTTCTCGATGCATCTTCATTGTGGCCGCAGCGGACACCAGAGTCTGTCCACAAGAGCACACTCGGACCTTGTGGTTCCATCGGAGCGCCAGTCCAAGGTGGGCGGACTTACCACCCTCGACGTTTTTTGGCCACTGTGCGAATCGGGACAGCGCCTGCCCACGCACTGCGCGTACGATCCTGGCTGAAGACAAACCGGATGTTGCGGCGGCGTTTTTGCGTCGAACGGCATCGCAGAGGAGAACCAAGATGAAGTTAATGAAGTCATCGCTAGTTTCGAGTGCGTTTTTGCTAGGGCTGCTCATGGCCGGATGCTCCGCGACCCCAGCAGCCGGACCAGCGGGACCCCAAGGACCTCCCGGGCCCCAAGGGGAGTCGAGCCATGACAGGGATCGAGACCGCGACGCGGATCACGCGCGACAAGATCAGGGCCGGAGGGATCAGGCTGCATCGTGTCCGGCAGGACAGCATCGGGATTCGGATGGGGGTTGCATCAGAGACTAGAACCCAGGCACGGCTGAGTAACGGCGGAACAGGAAATAGTCCACAGGCCTGATAAGCGCGTTCACCGGAAAAGTGAAGGATTGCCGGAAAGGTCCGATAAGGCAACTTACCGGGGCTTAGCCGGCTCGGGGACGCCTTCCGCCTTGAAGGCATCGAACCTAGGAGCACAGTGCCACATTGGCCTTCTAAGGTTCACGCGACCCTAAGCCCTACATTTACAAACATGGCATCTCTCCTACACGAACCGCGCATAACTCTGGATTCCGGACTTGCCAGATTCAGGAAGTCAGTCGATTGGCTTAGAGTGCGCACGAGACGTGCGTTACGACGCTCGACCGATGGCTGGAGCCACCTTACCGCGGGGTTGGAAATCGAGGAACTCTGGGGGCAATTTAAGAGAGAGGCATCGGAAAGCTCCCGGATGTACAAGCAAGAGGTCAGTGGGCTCGCAGGAAAGCGCGAGCATTCCTGGAAGCGACCATTCAAGATTTTCAAGATTCTGGTTTGGAGCGTTCTGAAAAAGCTCTCTCCGGCCCGGCGATTGTTTTTGCTCCTCACGATCATCCTTGCGGTTCTCTCGGTGATTGGTTTTCACTTTTTTTTGTTGACGGAAAAAGTTGAATTCATCGCGGCGTTCGCGGGCCTGCTAATTCTTCTTGCTCTGGTTCTCGGTGATCACATCTCAATGAAGCGAGACATCGAGATCGCCCAGGAAATCCAGCGCTGGCTGGTGCCTCGAAGAGCTCCTGACGTGGCCGGAGTGGACATTGCGTTCGCCACGCGCCCCGCCAAGACCATCGGGGGAGATTATTTCGACGTATTTCGCCGCGCTACGGAAGGGCCGCTATTAATTGCGGTGGCGGACGTGTCCGGGAAGAGCGTGCCCGCGGCAATGTTGATGGCCACATTTCAGGGCGGCCTGCGAGCTCTCGCAAGTTCCAGCGGTTCACTCGCGGAGCTTGCGGGAGGGCTGAATCGGCAGGTTTGCGCCAACAGTCAAAATGGCCGTTTTACAACCGCCTTTCTTGCTGAACTGGACCCCGCGACAGGGGATCTCAGTTACCTGTGCGCCGGTCACAATCCGCCTATTCTCCAACGGGAAGATGGAAGCATTGAGCTTCTGGAATCCGACAATATTCCCCTTGGCGTCGAGTTGCTGGAAGACTACAAGACAGGAATCACACGGCTCGAGCCTGGCGATTTCCTAGTGATTTATACCGATGGCGTTACGGAAGCCAGAAACGAGAGGCAGCAGGAATTCGGAGAAGAGCGGCTATTGAAGCTGCTGCAAACTGCGGGCGCGGAAAGGTCCGCTCTCACACTCTCGCACATCATGCAAAATCTCGATGATTTTGTCGGAGCTGCTACGCAGCATGACGACATCACCTGTCTGGTCGTTCGTCGGAGCTAGCACCCCTCTCATTTTGATGGCACGATCCCCGTGCTAGCTCCCGAATAACGCGGTATCCGGGCAAATGCTGCCCACCGCGGGCGGGTCCTTCGAACTGACCCACTCCCAGCGCCCTGAATTGATTGAACGGCATGGGGGGCGGTGGTAGGCTGCCGCTAAGGTTCCTGCTAATCCCGTGAGCGCTACCGGAACAAAACTCGAACGCGCAGCTTCAGTTGAAGCGCAAACATTGGCAACGGTGCGCCAGCTGCTGGTGGAGCTGGGCGGATCGCGCGGGCCCGAAGAACTGGCCGCGCGCGGTGCGGCGGCTCACCTGGAACGCGAGCTCGGACTCGGCAGCCTGGAACGCGTCGAACTGATCGTGCGGCTTGGAAATGTATGCGGCGTACGGCTTCCCGACCGGGTGGTGGCGGAGGCCGAGACCGTCCAAGACCTAGCCGATGCGCTGCTCCGCGAAAACCCGGGCGAAAACGCCGGGGCGGCGACACATCAAGCGGACCTACGCGGAGCGGCGGCGGCGCCTGCCTCGATTTCCCGATCCCCCGCGCAGATTGCTGATGTCGAGCAAAAGATCCGCAGTGCCGAATCGCTGACCGAAATCGTGCGGCTGCGCGGCCTGGGTGAGCCCGCGCGCGCACACATCCATCTATATGAGGAAGACGAGAAACTGCATACGATCACGTTCGGAGAACTCTACAGCCGCGCTTCGAGCGTCGCGCGCGAATTGCAGGCCCGCGGCCTCGAGCCCGGCCAGACGGTGGCCATCATGCTGCCGACGTGTGCTGAGTTCTTTTACACGTTCGCGGGAATATTGTTGGCCGGCGGAATTCCCGTGCCGATCTATCCGCCGGTTCGGGCTGACCGCATCACCGAATATGCGACGCGACAAGCAAACATCCTGCGGAACGCCGAAACGCGATTCCTGATCACATTCCGGCAAGCGGAAGGGCTAGCGCGCTTGTTGCAGCCGCGCGTTCCAACGCTGCGAGAGGTTCTGAACGCGGAACGGCTGGCGAGCGCAACGACGCAGCCGGAACCGGCCTCGACCGAATGGCGACCGGTGGAAAATCTTTCGCATCATGCACGGGGCGAGGACATCGCGTTCCTGCAGTACACGTCGGGATCCACCGGCGATCCCAAGGGCGTCACGCTGACGCACGCGAATCTGCTGGCGAATATCCGATCCATCGCCGCGGGGGTCGAGTTGCAGCCGGAGGACGTGGCCGTGAGCTGGCTGCCGCTGTATCACGATATGGGATTGATCGGCGCGTGGTTCGTGCCGCTCTTTTCCGGCGTTCCGCTGGTGGTGATGTCGCCGCTCGCTTTTCTAAGCCGACCGGAGCGCTGGCTATGGGCCATTCACCGGCATCGCGGCACGATCAGTCCGGCGCCGAACTTCGGTTACGAACTTTGCGTGCGGAAGATCGCGGACAAGGACTTGGAGGGGCTCGACCTGAGCTGTTGGCGGGCGGCATTCAATGGCGCCGAGCCCGTTCACGCCGATACGCTCGAGCGGTTCGCGACGCGCTTCGCGGGATATGGTTTTCGGCGCGAGGCACTGCTTCCGGTGTATGGACTGGCCGAAGCGACGCTGGGTGTTTCCGCAGCAAAAGCAGGGGGATACAAGCTGGACCGCATCGAGCGCGCCGCGTTCGAATCCGAGGGTCGCGCGATTCCGGCGGCAGCAGGCGATGCCGCGGCGCTCGAATTCGTGGGCGCTGGAGAACCATTTCCGGATGTGGAGGTGCGAATCGTCGCGAACGACGGCCATGACGCGGGCGACCGCTGCGAGGGACGACTGTGGTTCCGAAGCCCGGCGGCGACTAGCGGTTATTACAGGAATCCCGAGGCGACGAGCGAGCTGATTCGCGAGCCGGGCTGGCTCGACTCGGGCGACCTTGCGTACCGGGCGGATGGCGAGCTTTACATCACGGGCCGGGCGAAGGACTTGATCATCAAGGCGGGGCGAAATATGTACCCGCATGAGATTGAGGATGTCGCGGGGCGCGTGGCCGGCGTCCGAACCGGGTGCGTCGTCGCGTTTGGCGCGCCGGACGCGCGCAGCGGGACGGAAAGGCTCGTGGTCGCCGCTGAGGTGCGCAATTCCGCGGAGGCGAATCGCATTTCGGCGGATATTACTCGAACCGTGCACGACGCGATGGGCGTGCCGCCCGATGTCGTCGAATTGGTGCCTCCGCACTCAATACCGAAAACTTCGAGCGGCAAACTGCGGCGCAGCGAGACGCGGCGGCTTTTCCTCGAAGGAAAGCTTGGCAAGAGAGTAGCGCCGCCGTGGGTGCAAATAGCAACACTAGCGCTGCGCACAGCCGTTCCGCGCGGATGGGCGCTGTTGAAGCGCGGCGCGAAGGGTGCCGTCGATTTTCTCTATGGCATCTACGCGCTGGCGGTTTTCTTGCTGGCGTTCATTCCATTATGGCTTGCCGTAGCGGCGACGCGAGACCAGAAGCGGGCGGCGCGGTTCATGCAGGTGGCGACGCGCGGGATGCTTTTCGCCGCAGGAATCCCGGTGAGGGTGGTGGGGGGAGAGCAAATAGCGCGAGCGGCCCAGTCAGGGCCATGGATTTTCGCGCCAAATCACTCGAGCTACGTGGATATTTTGGTGACGGTGGCATTTTTGCCGGCAGATGTGCGATTCGTGGTGAAGGGCGAGGTACTGGCGATGCCCTTCTTTGGCACGATCGCGCGACGGAGCGGGCAGTTCGCGTTTGACCGCGGCGATCCGCAGGCGCGAATCCGGCAAGCCGAGGAAGTGAATGCGGCGCTGGGTCGCGGAGAATCGCTCGCGATCTATCCCGAAGGAACATTCACAGCAGCAGCGGGCATTCGGCCTTTCCAACTAGGCGCATTCAAGGCTGCGGTGGACGCGCGCCGGCCGATTTGCCCGGTAGCCATGCGCGGCGCGCGCCATATTCTGCGGGATAACACGGTACTGCCCAGACCCGGACGCGTCACCGTGACATTCGGCCCGCTGCTCGCACCCGACCCGGCAGCCGGGGACGACTGGCGCGAGATTGTCCGTCTGCGGGACGCGACGCGAGAGATTATTTCGCGCAATTCAGGCGAGCCGCTGCTGTAGGAAGGCCTTGGAAGCAGCGGTGTCGCTAACGCGCCCGGCGGGGCGCGTCCGAGTCCACCGAACCGTTCAGAGCACAGCCGTCCGCGTTGATCCAAAGGCTGCCCGCAAGCGCGATCAAGACCCACAGTGCGATATTTTCCAGCGACATCGCCTGACCACCCCAACGGACGAGAAGAATTTCATATAGCAATGCCGGGAGCAGGATGCCCAAAGCGATCAGAAGAGATCGAGCGATTGGCCGCGCGGCAACTTTTCTCCAGGCGAATCCAACAATACAACCTGCCGGGAAGAAAACCAGGGTGTAGAAAATATATTGATAGCCTTCCGACTCATTGGCTTTGATCCGGCGGACAAACCGCGCGAGCGCCACACCAGGGCCGAGTTGGTAGCCCCGGTGCACTTTCTTGCCATCAATGTAAAGGGAGAGAGCCAAGCCATCGTATGAAAAAAGGATGTCGCGCGCCTGGTCGTTCGTAAATGTATTCGGAATACTCCAGGTCATGGTGGATCGTTTCCTGGTAAGCCGGGTGCGAAACCAGAAGACAAGGTTGGAACCCTGTTGTCGCAGTTCCAAGTTAGCCGACCCGGACGCCTGTGCGATGGAAACGATGCGTCCGTCCATTCCCGCCACTTCATCCGGTTTGCAGCGCATTCGGAGGGCGAATTGCTGAGTCGCCTGGAGATCGTCCGCCAGAGCCGAGACGGGGCCGCGAGAAACAAGCCAAGACTCCCCGTCTAGAACTACCGTTTTCGGGTGGTTCAAAGCTGCGGTTTGAGGGTCCCAAACGAGATCCGGAAGGAAATGCCGCTGATCCTGGAATGGAGGCGAATCTGAGAAATCATACTCGGCAAGCGAAGCAGGGCCGGCGGGGTCCACCAGCCCTCCGGAAGTGAGGCTCCGAGCAAATTTATCAGGAAGAGCGTGATCCCAGAGCTCGAGTTGATATACCTCTCCTTTCCAACCCGATCCAGACTGTCCCGAGATTGCATCGCCAACAACGAGCAGAGAATCGGGTTGCCAATTGCTCAACCGGGTTTGTCTCTGCAGCACGAGGGAAATGGTGAAGCACAGGACACAATAGAGGGTGAGAATCAAAATCGTTCGCCAGAGGCTTAGCCACGCGTTCAAGACCCACTCGGCGCGTGAGACAAGGGTGAGCACAAACGTGCCGCACATCTCAAACAACAGGAGGCCCACGACCGAACCCGTCGAATTGGTAAAAACGTCTTCCCAGCCCGAATCTCGCAAGGGAATATAAAATTGAAGCAGCTCGATCGTGTACGATAGCAACGCGCCTGCCACGAGGCATACACCCAGAGTGGCTGCCCTCGACTTACCTTTTCCGCGAAATTTTAGAGCAAGACCAAACCCGTAAGGAACGAAGAGCAGAATATTTAGAACGACGTCGAATGGTCCGGCAGCCTTGCCCCAGCCGTCCAGAAGAAACGGAATTACGGGGCCGTGCACATGCCTGTTGAGGAGAAATCGGAAGGGATAGAGCGTCAGAAAGATAATTCCAGCAATAGCGGCAATTAAGATCCGGTTGGACGTTGCGGAGGCGCGCAGCTGATCATTTAAATCCGTCGATGCTTCTGTCATCTTCTTTCACGTTGAGCGCTGCGCCGCGATGCTCGACTGTAAGTCTAGCACGACCGATGTGGTGGTCTGGTTTCGTCGCGATTCGGAGAGAATTTCGCTCTCAGGGACCGGTGGACCGCCTTTTTGACCCTCGACCGTGTGTCGAAAATGGGACAGACTGAAACAGAATGGCCTCGCGCCTAGGTCAGTGTTTACTGTCCGTCTGGACAGGTGAGGGTGCTGCCCTTTTCTTAGTCGTCCGTCCAGTAGATAGGAACTTCGACGCGTACCTAAACTGTGTGCGACATGAAATTCCGCGCACAGAACCATCTTTCTTGCGAATTCCCGGGCCCGAGCACTCGAAGCAAAGCGTTTACTTTTGTTGCAACATTGCTCGTTATTTTTGCGAGCGCGGCCCTTTCAAGCTGCCTAGGTTATACAGTTAGTCCTACAGCGATCGGTCAACCCACGAATCCAAGTACAGCGGCTCCAGGTGCAGGAGTACTCACACCCGGCTCCGCGAGTCTCGATTTCGGCGACATGGCAGTAGGCGGCGCTGGGACCCAAAGCGTGAGCTTGACCAATACGGGAACGGCAGCTGTCAACATTTCGAATGCGACTATCTCAGGAGGGGCGGCTTTTACGGTTGTAGGGGCGAACCCATCCGGTAAGGTGCCGGTCGGCCAGAGCGCATCGGTGAAGATTCAGTTTGCACCGAAATCTGATAGCGCGGCCACTGCGAGCTTGACGATCACGAGCGATGCTTCGGACTCGCCGCTCACGATTCCACTCTCCGGAATCGGCACGCAAGCACAGCTTTCAGCAACTCCCTCGAGCATTAATTTCGGAACTGTGGTCAAAGGGACCAGTAACTCGCAAACCATCACGCTCCAGAACACCGGCAACACACCTCTGACATTCTCGCAAGTGACTCCGTCGGGAACTGGGTTCACCATCACAGGGATCTCCACTTCGACGGTGATTCCGCCGGGTGGCAGCGTGACTTTCAATGTGATCTTTACGCCCGGTTCGACCGCAACCACCAGCGGGACCGTAACGCTGACGACGAATGGAACGCCTTCGTCACTCGTGATCACTCTGTCGGGGGCCGGCTCGACTGCCAAGGCGAATCCGGGTACAGGAGTACTCTCAGCCAGCTCGACGAGCCTCAGTTTCGGTAACACGGCAGTGGGGGGCACTGGCGCACAAAGCGTGAGCCTGACCAATACCGGAACGGCAGCAGTCAACATTTCGACGGCGACGATATCTTCAGGCGCCGCGTCGTTTGCGATTGTGGGGGGCAGCCCCTCTGGTTCGATCCCGGTCGGCCAGAGCACCTTGGTGCAGGTTCAGTTTGCACCGAAATCTGGAGGCGCGGTCACCGGCAGCATGACGATCACGAGCGATGCTTCGGACTCGCCGCTCACGATTCCACTCTCCGGAACCGGCACGCAAGCGCACCTTTCAGCAACTCCCTCGAGCGTTAATTTCGGAACTGTAGTGAGAGGGACCAGCAACTCGCAGACCATCACGCTCCAGAACACCGGCAACTCCCCCCTGACATTCTCGCAAGTGACGCCGTCAGGAACTGGCTTCACCATCACAGGTATCTCCACTTCGACGGTAATTCCTCCGGGTGGCAGCGTGACTTTCAATGTGATCTTCACGCCGGGTTCAACGGCAACGACCAATGGATCCGTAACGCTGGCGACGAACGGCACGCCCTCCTCATTGGTAATTACTCTGTCGGGGGCCGGCTCGACTGCAACGGTGCAGCTAGGTGCAAACCCGACGAGCTTGAGCTTCAACACAGTTCAGGTGGGTAACAGCAGCTCGCTGACGTCAACGCTGACGAACGGCGGAAACTCAAACATCAACATTTCCGGCATGACAGTCACGGGCGCGGCAACGGGCACGGGACTGACTGCCGGCGGGATTTCAGCCGGCACAATCCTAATGCCCGGTCAGTCCGCCACAGTGACCGTCACATTTGCTCCGACGGCTGCGACGGTGCTAACCGGCGCGAGCGTCCAGATAGCGAGCAACAGCACCAATTCGCCGACAACGATCTCGCTGTCCGGTACAGGCCAGGCGCAGCCGAGATCCCATTCGGTGACATTGTCCTGGAATCCCAGCGTCACGAGTGGAGTAAGCGGCTACAACATCTACCGCGCAACAACTTCGGGCGGCTACGGCACCACCCCGGTTAACCCCTCGCCCGTTTCCGGAGTGACTTATACAGATACGTCGGTCGTATCCGGCCAGACATACTTCTATGTTGCCACGGCCGTGGATGCGGGCACGCAAAGCACCGACTCGAACGA